>ERZ772764.2049-NODE-2049-length-12118-cov-3.172262_pt1 | contig 12118 bp, 9 predicted proteins | sample MGYA00512163_ERZ772764 | MGnify/ENA primary metagenome ERZ772764 (study PRJEB29015, sample SAMEA2737903) | human oral metagenome | biome: human oral; feature: human-associated habitat; material: dental | place: China | collected 2094 ...
TTCAGCCTTGAAGAAGTGTTTACTGCATTGGATAGATATATATCATACAGTGAATAAAGTAAGCCAAACTTATTTTGTTATCAAAGAAATTATCAGAATTAAAGGATAAAGTTAATATTTGGAGGATAATAAATGTATATATTGGAATTATATCAAAATAATTATTCAAAAGATTTAGTAGTATTTGATTCTTTAGAAGAAGGAAAAGACTTTGTATCAAAAATACCTGGATATACTATAGAATAAAGAAGATAATATAGAATATGAATATTTTAATCCTAAAAATATTCCTAAATATATAGAAATTATCTATAATGAAAATATTGTTCCTTTATCTAGATTTATGTTTGACTCTGAAGAGAATGTTGAAATTATTTGGAAAGAAATTTTTAATCTATCAATCACAAAAGATAAAATTATAGCAGGATATTCAAAAATAGATGCTTATGTAATTAACAACGAAGAAGTAAAAGCTTATATTGAAGAAAGAGAAACTAAATACAATATGATAAAATATTTCTTAGAAACAAATGGCTATGAAGTAGATAGAAGCTTTTTCGGAAGTGAAGATGGCGAAGCAATTATATACAGAAAAAAAGAAACCAAAGATTGGCACTTTCTATGTCACTTAGATCCAGGATTCTTAGATATAGAAGATTTGGAAGAATATGTTAAGGAAATAATAGGAGATTTATTGTAAGGAAAAATAATCTTAAAGTTGTAGATTATAGGTAATTATTATAAAAAATTATAATAATGAAGGATGAAAATAAAAAAACATCAAATTTTTATGTAATGAAAAAATTAATAAAAGATTCGCTTAGGTATTCTCAGATAATTTAAAAATATAATGAAATTTCATACATATAGAATATTTGCGTTTGTAATGTGTTAGTTTAACTGAAACTCACAATTTGCAACAATTAATGGTTTTGAAAAATGAAATACATTAAAATCAATTATTATTAAAACCAAGATTAGTAAGATGAGAGTTAAAAAATATAATTGAGTTTGCTAATCAAGAAATATGAAGAAATATATTAAGAGGTAACGGTAAGATGGATTGGACAAAATTTAATAATCATGGAGAATCAAATAATCATGCGTTTGAAGTTATGTGTAATTTGCTCTTTGAATATTGGTGCAAGAAAACATATGGAGAAGAATTGGTTCAGTTTGCATTCGTAAATGGAGATGGTGGAGATGGTGGTGTTGAATCATATGGAATTTTAACGAATGGAGATGTCATTGCTGTACAGTCTAAATGGTTCCGTAAAAAAATTGAAATAGCTCAAATTAATCAGATTAAAAGTTCTTTTCAAACTGCAGTGAAAGTTCGTTCAAATATAAAAAGATATATTGTTTGTATTCCTAGAAATTTAGGATCTAAGAAAATTGTTAAAGGGGAAGAAATTACAAATAATGCTGAATCAGATAGATGGGAACAATTTGTTTCGAATTGTAAATTATCTAATCCAAATGTAGAAATAATTCTTTGGGATGAAACAACAATACAAGAAAAATTAATCCAGCCAGAAATACAAGGTATTTATAAATATTGGTTTGAAAACACTGTCATTTTTGATAATTTATTTACTAATTCGTATGAAAAAGTAGTTAATGGCTGGGCTAAACTAAAATATATTCCTGAGATTCACACTGCTGGATATATTCATAAACATTTAGAGCATTTTTTAGGTAGTAATGAATTGACTATATTTCGACTTAAAAAAATGTGTGCCTTTATAGAAAGATTAAAATTCTTATTACGTGCATATGAAGATTTATTGGAATTAGGATTACCTAATACTACCAAAGACTTGAAATGTAAAATTCAGATGGATTTACCGATTTTAAACAAATGGTTGAATATTTTAGAAGGTAATAAGGATGCTGTTAAAAATGGTGGAAGAACTAATTTTATAACAGAAGACTTAGAATTGAATTGTTGTCTTGAAGATATAAAAGATAGTCCATTACGATTTGGAAAGTATTTTCATTTTCATGATGTAGAAAAACTGTTAGAAAATATTGATAATAAATTTCTTGAACTTAGGGAATTACTTAATAATGTTAATAATAATAAAATTATATTTTTGGGTCTACAAGGTACTGGTAAAACAGCAGGATTAGTAGCTGAAGCTGATATGTTTTTAAGTAATAGAATACATATTCCAGTTATTATACACGCAAAAGATTTTTCGGAAGGAGATTCTTGGGCTTCGATGATAATAAGTTCGTTAGGTCTTGAAACTACTTGGAATGAAATAGAACTATTTGAAGCATTACAGAATGCCGCCTTTTTAAGGGCATACAATCATAATAGAACATTTTTTGTTGAACCAAAATGTGTAATTATGGTAGATGGAGTTGATGAGTCGCCTTCATGGAAGTTTTGGAAGGACAAGATTAATGAAACAGATGCTTATTTGAAGACATTTTCAAGAATTAAGTTTGTCTTTTTTTCAAGACCGTATGTGTTTTCAGAATATCAAAAATTACCATATAAAAATATATTTTATTTTCTCCCTCCTACAGGAGATGGAAAACTAGAGGAAGTGTGCGACAAATATTTTTCAGCTTATAGAATTGATATTGGAAATAATTTTTGGATTAAGCAGAATTTGAAATCTCCAGTAGCTGTAAAATTATTTTGCGATAAATATCGCGATCAAAAAATAATATCTTTACCTAAAAATACAGTTGTATTAACTGAGTTGTATAATTCAAAAATTTCATATTTAGAGGAATGTTATAGTACGAGTCATCCAGGAGTGAAAGGTTTAAAAGCAATTCATACATCACTAATAGAATTAGCAGAATTATTTTCAAAAAGTAAATCTATTCGATTTGATGATATATACGATAAAGTATCAATTCGATTAAAAGATACCTTGAGTGAAATATTAGATTTTCTTACGAACGAAGGCTTTTTGTATACCTTCATTAAACAGACAGATGATTTTTCTAAGCCAGAAATTTATTATTCTTGGGGTATGCAACCAGCATTTGATTATTTAATAGCTCAAAAAATCTATAAAGATTTGAATGCTGGTGAAATTGTTGAAATTAATGATACAGATGGTATATTTCAAATGCTCTCACTTATTTCTATTGAAAAAGGAAAACTTATAACAGAATATACAAATGTTAAGATTAATAATCAGGAAGCTTTTGAATTGATTTGCTATGCTTTAGCTAATTGTTCAGTAGATGTTGCTGAGAAATATTCGAAATATTTAAAAAAAATAATGGGATATTCTGTGGCAGAATTTAGAGAAATATTCAATAATGTGATATTACCTGTTTTAAGAATTGACAATCATCCATTGGGATCAGTTTTATTAGACGAATTTCTAAGAAAATTTAATAATTCTGCAGAACGAGATATATGGTGGTCTATACCATCATGCTTGAGAGATTGCTATGATGCAGAATGGTATGCATATACCGAACTAGATTTTGAAAATATTAATATTGATAATATAGATAAATATAATGCAGCTCCTTTGACTTTAGCTTGGAGTTTAGCATCCGTAAATAATAAAGTACGACAAAGCGGCAGACTTAAATTGACTGTATGGGGAATTTCACAACCACTGGAATTTTGGAAACTATTTGAAAAATTTGTTGATATAAATGATACGCAAATTTTAGAAGACATGTTTGCTATTGCATATGGGATTGCGTTGTATCAGTTTGTTTGTGAAGAATACTTAAATACAGCTTCTCACTGGATTTTAGATAATTTGTTTAGTAAAATAGGGTTAAGCAAATATGAAAATGTAGTCTTGAGATATTACGGTACGGGAATTGTTAAAATTGCGACTGCGAAAGGAATATTAAAATCTGACAAACTTAAAATAGTGATTCCGCCATATAACTACGAACCTGAGTGCATAGAAATTTATAAAGAAGCATTGAATTCTGGTCGTATGGAAGGTTATAAAGCTATAGATTATGATTTAGCAAGATATGTTCTTTGTGATCACTTAGATTGTTTTTTTAGAAAAGATTATGATACAAAAGATTATCATGAAGAAGCTAAAAATTATATAGAAAAATATAAGGATAAATATGAACTTTCTGAATTGAAAATTGAAGGTATTATCATTGCTAGCACATATCAATTTCTTTTGGATCAAGGGTGGAATCCAGATAAATTCTGGCTTTCAAACGATAAAGTTAAGAGAAGTGTTGATTGTGCAATAAGTGGGACTTATTATTCTGCAACTCATGGACAGATGAGTCAAGTTATGACAGTAGCCGAAAAGAATGTGTGGCTTGCAAGACATAAACTAGAGGCTATCATTGCAAATGAGATTCCTTTGTGTGAAGATTATAGAACTTTTAAATTTATTGAAGATTATTCTCAGTTAGAAAATTTTGTTAATACATATCAAGATTATGCTAATACAATAAATAGAAAGAAAACACATAATTGGTTTAACGCAGAACTGTTAGCAGCACCATCTTTTGAAATTATTGATAAGGATAAAATTGAAAGTTGGATGAATGAAGAATCTATTCCCCTGTTTGATAAATGGCTTTCTGATTATAGTGGGGAGGTTCTTTTAAGTACATATACAAATGTAAAAAATGAACTGTGTGGTATAGAAGAATCTGTATGGATTAGATCTGGTGTTGTTAAAAATAATGATTTTCCAAAATTGTTAATTGAAATTGAAAAATATTTTGATGGTAGAAGTGAAATGGTTAATGTTACTGATTTTTGCGCATATCAAGATTGTCGATGTTATTGTACCCCTCAAGAAGCTTGTTTAGTTCATTCTGCGCGAGAAATCAACAGTTATTTGTTGATTCCAGAATCTGATGGTAATATTGAGGTAAATAAACTGCTAGGAGAGTGTTTAAGTGCTAGCGAGTTTGAAACAGAAAAATATTTTACATTACCATCTAAACTTGCAAGAGAATTAATGGGAATTGTTTATGGAGATGGCTTCACTTATTCGGATAATAGTGGAAATATAATTGCAAGTTACAGTAGTGATGGAGAAAATTTTGGAACTTATCAAAAGACATTGTTAGCTAATGCAGATGTTTTAAATAGAGGATTAGAACATGAAAATTTGCGGTTATTTTGGCTATTTCGTGTTTATAGAGAACCATCTGCTAAAGCGAGAGAACGTTACGAAAAAATTAAGCATAGTACAGATAAAACATATTTTGTATGGAAAGATGGAGGATCTTATAAATATAGAGAACTTTTACCAATAGAGTGTAACAGGAACAATCAGAATATGAAAGTAAGTTCTGATTATAAATCTATACTTGAAAAATTTAGTTATTTAGGAGAAGATAAATTATCTGATTAATGATGGTTTAATTAGTTTGAAAAAAATTATTTGCAAAATATTTTATTTTTAAAGAAAGAAGGTTTATTAATTGAAGAGAGCATACTATTCGAGCTGTGTGAAAGATTTTTTATGTGAAGATATAAATTCTATATTTGGTGAGATAACAAGTAATGACCAATTTTCTGCTGATGATTTACAAAAAAATACTTGGAAAAGTGAAATTGAGATATTAAAAAGAGAATTAACAAATTTTAAAGAAGGCTATTTATTATTTGAATATACTATTCCAAGAATAGGAAAAAGAATAGATAATGTGCTTTTATATAATGGTATTGTTTTTCTTATAGAATTTAAAGATGGAGAAAATAAATATCCTAATTATGCTATTGAACAAGTGATAGATTACGCACTTGATTTAAGTTGTTTTCATAAAGAAAGTCATAATAAATTATTGGTACCTATTCTTGTTTGTACAAGTGCTCCCGAAAAAAACAATGTCATAAAAAAATTAAAAGATAATATTTTAGAGCCTTTGTGTTGTAATGAAAGAAATTTAGATAGATATATATCGGCGGTTTGTAAACATTATATTAAAGATAAATTCGATTATAATGAGTGGATAAATTCATTATATATGCCAACTCCTACAATTATTGAAGCAGCTAAAGCTCTATATATGGGGAATAATGTTGAGGATATTTCTAGAAATGATGCAAGTGCCAAAAATCTTAATCTGACAACAAAAGCTATAAATGAAATAATAGATTATAGTAAAGCTAATAATAAAAAAACTATTTGCTTTATTACGGGAGTTCCTGGCGCTGGAAAAACACTGGCAGGACTAAATATTGCTATTGAGCGTCAAAAGGTAGATGAAAATGAACATGCTATTTTCTTATCTGGAAATGGTCCATTAGTTGATGTTTTACAAGAAGCTTTAGCACGCGATGATGTAGAAAGAAATGGGACTAAAAAAACTGAAGCATTAAGAAAGGCTCATGAGTTTATTCAGATAATTCATCATTTTCGTGATGATGCTATATCTGTAGTCACTCCTCCTATTGAAAGAGTTACTATTTTTGATGAAGCACAACGAGCTTGGGATGAACATAACCTTACTAATTTTATGAAAAAGAAAAAAGGAGTTACAAACTTTAATATGTCAGAGCCAGAGTTTTTAGTTAGTATATTAAATCGTCACAAAGGTTGGGCTACTATTATTTGTTTAATTGGAGGAGGCCAAGAGATAAATAAAGGCGAATCTGCAGGTATATCTGGATGGTTTGATACTTTAAGAAGTGATTTTCCTGAGTGGGAAGTATTTATATCAAATAAAATTAGTGATGAAGAATATTGTAAAGGATATAGTTTTAAAGAAATAACACAAGGTATTAACTATAAAACTATTGATGATTTACATCTTGCAGTATCTTTAAGATCTTTTAGAAGTGAAAATGTATCTGAGTTTGTTAAAGCAGTTTTAGACGTTGAAAAAGATAAAGCAAAGAACTTATATGATAAATTTAAAAAAGATTATTCAATTTGTATTACTAGAGATTTAAGAACGGCAAAAAACTGGGTACAGGAAAAAGCTAAAGGTTCTCAGCGTTATGGAATTACAGCAAGTTCGGGAGCAAAACGACTTCGAAAATATGGCGTATGGGTACAAAATAAAATAAAAGCTCCAAATTGGTTTCTTAATGGAAAAGAAGATGTTAGGTCATCATATTTTTTAGAAGAAACAGCTACAGAATTTGACATACAAGGCTTAGAACTTGACTGGACTATAGTTTGTTGGGATGCAAATTTAAGATTTAATAATGATAGTTTTGATTATTATGAATTTAAAGGAACTAAGTGGCAAAAGGTTAACAATAAAGATAACATACTTTATTTAAAAAATGCGTATAGAGTTCTTTTAACTAGAGCGAGACAAGGAATTATTATTTTTATACCAACTGGAAATGATGATGATAAGACCATGAAATTAGAATATTATGATGGTATATACAATTATTTAAAAGAAATTGGTCTAGAAGAAATTTAGATTTAAACTTAATGGTTATGAAATAGGTGTAAAAAATACTATTACTACTTTCTCGTATATGGTTAACCATAAATCAAAAAAGGAGTAAAATATGAGAATTTCGAGTTTTAATATTAACAAGTTTTGTGGACTTTATTCTGGGACTAAAGGTGCATACTATAATCCTAGAAATATTGATTTTATAACACCTATAAAAGATATTATTAGTAAAGTTTTAAAAACAAAAGATGATATTATTTTTTTACAAGAGTTTTATGATAATAAAAATATAAAAGCAGAAGAGTTTTTTGAAAATAATGGGTATGTTGTTTTTCACAATTCAAAGTTAAAGAGTAATATAAAAAGTCATGTTGTTGCTATAACATTAAAAGATTCTATATGGGAATTAATAAATCCAGACTCTGATGACAAATTGAAAAATAAATTTGTAGCAATGAAATATAATGAATCTCTTAAAATTATAAGCATTCATAATACAGGTGATACAATTAAACAAATGGTAAACAAAGAGTTTAAATAGCATAAGAAACAAGTTATTTTAGGAGATTTTAACGATTCGAGTTGGATAGAAGAGTTACATAATAATAAAAAATTAGAATATAGAGATTTGGTGACAGATGATATGATAACATTTAAGCCAGCACAGTCTACAATAGATAGAATTTTTGTGGCAAAAGAGTATGATAGTAGAAAGATTGTATTTAATGGTATTTTAGAAACATTTACTTCAGACCACAATATATTAACTTTTACTTTGAATATATAATTTTACAATCATAGGTGTAATTTTTTCTTGTGATGATAATAGTACAATTTAATAAAAGATAGTTTGTAGAGTTAAATATTATGTTAGTATGAATGATAATAAATATAATTATAAATCAAAAAGGAATAAAAATGTTAAACAAAATCAAATCACACTGGAACAAATTAAAAACTGAATATGAAAATAGATATAATAAATCTTTTTTAACAGACTTTGAAAGTTCAAAAGAATATCTCGAAAAGATGAAAAGCTATCTTTTGGAAAAGCAAAGTGAATGTCCATCAAATGTAGATGTTATTTGTACTCTTGCTTCTGTTGAGTTGGAACTTAGAGATGATAAATTTGATTATATTGAATTTCTACAAGACTTTTTAAATGAGTTTGAAAATTCTTTAGGAGATATTGATAAAGCAAGAATATATACTAATCTTGCTTTTTGGGATGATTTTTCTAAGGATAGTTTAATGTGTTTTAATAAAGCTAAAGATTTAAATTCTCCATTTGTTGAAACTTATACAGGTCTTGGTCTTTATTATTTTAGTGAATATGAATATTCTAAAGATGAAAAGAACTTATTAATAAGTCATAATTATTTCAAGACAGCAAGAGAAATGGAAGAAAGTTATGTAACTTCTTTAAACTATGCAGTATCCTTATTTGAACTTAAAGAATATGAAAAAGCAAAAGAAATATTTTTAAACTTACTTGAAGTTTATCCTAATAGAATGCGTCTATTGTTGTGTTTGGCTTATTGTGAAGTGTATCTTGGTAATAAAGATGAAGCAATGTCTTATGTAGAGAAAGTAAAACCTGGACAAGATTTAAAATATAATCTAAATACAGATGATATTTCAGAAGACCAAATTATTGATGTCTATTATGCACTTAAAGAGTATGACATGTTTTTAAATCTTTGTGGAGATTGTGTTGAGTACTATTATATCGCAGAATGGGAAGAATATTTTTATGTTCTATGGTTAAAAAATCAAAAGAAAAAATTTTTTAGTCTTGAAGAAAAGAATCGAAAATATTTTGAAGAAGCTATTAATGAAGCTATTGCTGATGAAGACTATGACAGTGAAAAAGAGAAACAAGAAACTATTGCTAGTTGGGAAGAGGATAAAAGAAAGTTTGAGGAAATGATTTTTAGTATAAAGAGTGGAGCTTTAAGACCAGAGATTAAATTGAAGTTATATCCTGAGTATTCGTGTTTTATGGTGGATTGTGTTAGACATAAATTTATTTAATGAATTTCGTTTTATAGGGATAGGAAAGAGGAGATTAATGGATAAACTAATTAATTTTTTGAAAGACAAGATAACTGATAAAATTTCATTGGAGGAAATTGTCAATGTATTCGAACAGATGTGCAATATACCATTTGAAGAAGATATGATTTTATTTGAGACAGGAACATTTACTACTTTTAGAGATGAGCCGATGTTTCAAATTTCTTTAGTTAGACAATTTCCAAATGAAGATGAAGAATTTTATCAAATCCATGTGGATATTTTATATGAGCCTGATAATGAAAATAAAATGATGATTGAGTCAATATGGGATGAAGATTTAAGTGAAAATATATTTACCTATATTAGAAATTCAAAAGTTTTTGCTTACGCGAAAAATAAAAAATATAGTAAAGTGAAAATATGGTGTGATGAAACTTAAATTGGCAACTTTCGTTTTCCGGAGCTGACTATTTAATTGTAAATTTAACAGCGTATTATCTTTTACTAATAAATAAATTATTTTTATGAGGATAAAAAATTAATGCAGAATACACGATTAATACCGACAAATAACACTGGTGATAAAAGAGTTTATTTGGTATAGTATACCTGTATGAATATATAAAAAATTGACAAATAATGGAAATTTTAAATACGGATTTATAAAGCATGTTATATGTAATTAGTAAGAGTATTTACCTGATGGATAGGTATGTATTCTTACCAATTTTTTATAAGAAATACGGAGGATAAAAACAATGAAAAGGTTAGTAAAAAAATCTACGAGTTTAGTTTTGGCTCTACTAATGATGTTCAGTGTATTTGCCGGTGCTACAAAAGTATTGGCCGAAGAAATGCCTGAAAAAGAAAAGAAACTAACAAAAGACAATTATTGGGCTGAGTTAAGTTGGTATAAAGATTCGACTCATAAAGGGGTTATGCCATCTTATTTAAAGGATTATTTTGCAAGTAGTCGTGTAAAATGGGCTAATCGACTAAATGAGTATTCTTTGGTTCCTTTTTTCCAGATGCAGGAATTTCTTCAGATGATGAGGTAGATAAAGATATTGAAGAGATGGTAACACAATATTTAGCTCCATATGCTAAAGATTATCCGCATAAAGAACATCCTGATCCAGCTCTTAATCGTTGGAAAGGTGGAAAACAATGGAATCCATATAACTTTAATTATGCGAATGATCTCTTAACGGAAAAAACAACTGATTATAATGTGCGTGCGGATATCAAAGAAAGAGGTCTTTCCAGTACAGCTATTTCCAATCATCGTATAGGCGACAAAATCAATTTAGATTTTCATGTTGATTTATCATTGTTTAGAAAGATTAAAAATACTGTACTTATTGCTGTAATTAATTCGGAATTTCCGGCATACTATATGATGAAAAATAATATGCCTGAAACTGCAATTACACAATCCGATGCTGAATTGGTATTTGTCTTAGATTTGCCAAAAGGTTTAGAATCTCTAGATACAACTAAATACAAATTATCCGGTATTGATGGTTTTGATGATTTATCTGTTACAAAAGAAAAAGGTGGCAGAAGAATTGTTGTAAAAGCAAGACTAAAGGCACCACATACTTATGAAACATTAAAGGAATTATACAAAAAAATTCAAAAGGTTAAATCAGCAACACTAAGTGTGGACGGATTACAAGTAACTTCTGATGTTGAAATCAACAAAAACAATACTGTTACAGGATATGCTTATGGTGCACATGAAAATATCTTTACTACTGATAATAATGTTATTTTTAATAAAGATGATTCGGCTATTCAAAAGGATAATAAGCATTATTTCTTCCGTCAAGCTATTGTTTATGCAGCGAAACAATCTGTGGATGGAAAAGATGAAGCCGGTGATGTTAATAAACCTAATTTGATTACTTATACATTCAGAGTAAATCATAATAAGGTAACTTTCATGAACGATAGTGCAACGTATGCAACAATCAATGTGGAAAATGGCAAAGCAATTGATACGGACAATTTGGCTGATCAATCTATGCCTGCAAATCCAAGTAAAGCAGGATATACATTTAAAGAATGGAATACATCCGCTGATGGAAAAGGTATGAAGTTTACAGGTACAACTGTTGTAAATGAAGATACAACTGTGTATGCTATTTACGACAAGAATGTATCTCCTATGAATGAAGCACCTACGCTTGAAGTTAAAGATAAAACTATTAAAAAAGGTGAAAAATTTGATTTAATGAGCCTTGTTGTATCTGCTAAAGATAAAGAAGATGGTGATTTAACTAAAGATGTAAAACTTATTGATGATGGTGGTTTTAATAAGGATAAGATAGGTAAATATACTGTTACGTTTAAAGTAACTGATAAAGATGGAGCAAGTGTAACAAAGAAAGCTGTTGTTACAGTTGTTGAAAAAAGCAAACCTGCTCTAAAACCTGATAATAATTCCGGAAAAAAATTACCAAAAACAGGTAACGATGCAAACATAATCCTATATGCTACATTATTAGGATTATCAGGAGCAGTGCTTACTGCAGTAGGAATTAAAAGAAAAAAAGAAAATTAATTTTAGATAGGACTTAAATATATAGTTCATTAATTAAGGTTTGGGGAGTAAATTTTAAAAAATACTCCCTAGCTTTTTTTATTACATAAAAAATATAAAATAATTTAAAATAGTTGTAATCTTGATTTTTACATTTTTAATTTATAAATAAATGAAATAATATTTAAAAATTTGAGTGGATTTTAGTAT
>ERZ772764.2054-NODE-2054-length-12091-cov-18.948571_pt1 | contig 12091 bp, 7 predicted proteins | sample MGYA00512163_ERZ772764 | MGnify/ENA primary metagenome ERZ772764 (study PRJEB29015, sample SAMEA2737903) | human oral metagenome | biome: human oral; feature: human-associated habitat; material: dental | place: China | collected 2094 ...
CATCGCGGCTTATCCGGACCGGCGATTTTGCAAATTTCTAACTATTGGCAACCGGGTGAAAGCATTCATCTTGATTTATTGCCGGGACAGGATATCCGTCATCATTTAATCGAACTTCGCCAATCTTCACCGAAATTACAGTTAAAAACCGTATTAAGCCGTTTATTACCTAAAAAATTGGTGGAATTATGGCTTGTTCAGGGTTTTATACAAGACGAAGCCATTGCCCAATTAAGCAAAGTGCGGTTAGAAAATTTAGTGAATTTAATTCACCACTGGCAGTTTGTGCCGAATGGTACGGAAGGGTATCGCACTGCAGAAGTGACCATGGGCGGTGTAGATACCCATGACATATCCTCCAAAACCATGGAAAGCAATCACGTGCAAGGCTTGTATTTTATCGGCGAAGTATTAGATGTTGCCGGCTGGCTTGGCGGTTACAATTTCCAATGGGCATGGAGTTCTGCCTATGCCTGTGCACAGGCGATTGCGAATAAATAAGCCCGTGTGTATTTTTATTGCTTTTATTTTTTCGTTAATTTTTTGTAAAATTTCAATCCAGATCACAGAATGTATTTTATTTATCAGGCATAATGTATCCCTTAGGACAAGATTGTTCTTTGTTTATTATCATGTTGTTTGTTAGCGTATTTAAATCTTAAGGTGGTATGTATGCAGCATTCTTTAAATGAATGGCTCTCCTCCAGTGCACTAGGTGGGGCAAATCAGTCTTATATTGAGGATCTTTATGAAAGTTATCTTGAAGACCCGAACAGTGTGGATGCCAGTTGGCAGGAAATTTTTAAAACGCTGCCAAAATCCACCGCACTTGAGCAACCCCATTCAACGGTGCGCGATTATTTCCGCCGTTTAGCGCGAGAGAATCATGGACAGAGCGTGACCGTGATTGATCCGGAAGCGAGTGCGAAATTAGTCAAAGTTTTACAATTCATTAACGCATACCGTTCTCGTGGTTACATTGAAGCCACTCTCGACCCCCTCAATTATTACCGCTGGAAAACTTCCTCGGTGCCTGAATTAGACTATCACCGACATGGATTAACCGACGCTGATTTGGACGAAAGTTTCAATATCGACTATGCCGTTTATGGCAAGGAAAGCATGAAGCTCCGTGATTTAGCCCGTGATTTGAAAGCGACCTATTGTGGCAATATCGGGCTTGAGTTTATGCATATTCATGATATGGAACAGCGTAATTGGTTGCAAAGCAAACAAGAAAAATGGATTCAACAACCGCTTTTCACTAAAGACGAAAAAATCAATTTACTGAAAGAATTAACGGCAGCGGATGGCTTAGAACGTTATTTAGGCGCGAAATTCCCGGGTGCGAAACGTTTCTCGTTGGAAGGAAGTGATGCCTTTATTCCGATGATGAAAGAGATCATCCGTCACGCTAGCCGAAACGGTATAGACGATGTAGTCTTGGGTATGGCACACCGTGGTCGTCTCAATATGTTAGTCAATGTATTTGGTAAACGCCCGAGCGACTTATTTGATGAATTTGCCGGTAAACATGCGGAAGATAATCGCACCGGTGATGTGAAATATCACCAAGGTTTCTCCTCTGATTTTGCGGTAGATGATAAGAAAGTGCATTTGACACTTGCCTTTAACCCGTCTCACTTGGAAATTGTGAGCCCGGTTGTGATTGGTTCCGTCCGCGCAAGACAAACCCGTAAACAAGACACAGAACATAATAAAGTGTTGGCGGTAACGGTACACGGTGACTCCGCGGTTACCGGTCAAGGTATCGTGCAAGAAACCTTAAACATGTCCAATGCACGCGGTTATAAAGTGGGTGGTACGATTCGTATTGTGATCAATAACCAAATTGGTTTTACCACCTCTAACCCGAACGATACCCGTTCTACCGAGTTTTGTACCGACATCGCCAAAATGATTCAAGCGCCGATTATTCATGTGAACGGTGATGATCCGGAAGCGGTTGCTTTTGCTGCCCGTATGGCGGTGGAATATCGTGCGGTCTTTAAACGGGATATTTTCATTGATTTGATTTCTTATCGCCGTCATGGTCATAACGAAGCAGACGAACCGTTGGCAACTCAGCCAATGATGTACGGCATTATCAAAAAACATCCAACACCACCGAAAGTGTATGCCAATCGTTTAATTCAAGAAGGCGTCATTACGGAAGAAGATGCGACTGAAATTGCCAATTTATACCGCGATGCTTTGGATAATGGTGAATGTGTCGTGCCGGAATGGCGTCCGATGGATATGGCAAAAGTGGACTGGTTGCAGTATCTCAACTATGACTGGACGGCGCCGTATGAAAGCAAATTCCCGGAAGAGCGGTTTAAAACCTTAGCAAAACGTGTCTCTCACTATCCGGATTATGTGCAACCGCACCCTCGCGTTGAAAAAATTTATGCCGATCGTCAAGAAATGGGCAGAGGCGAAAAATTATTAGACTGGGGGATGGCGGAAACCATGGCGTACGCCACCTTATTGGATGAAGGCATTCATGTGCGTTTATCCGGTGAAGATGCCGGTCGTGGCACGTTCTTCCATCGTCATGCCGTCGTACATAACCAAAAAGACGGTACCGGCTATGTGCCATTAACCCAATTACACGCCAATCAAGGCCGCTTTGAAGTATGGGATTCCGTTTTAACCGAAGAAGGGGTGCTTGCCTTTGAATATGGTTATGCCACCACGGATCCGAAAACCTTAACTATTTGGGAAGCGCAGTTTGGTGATTTCGCCAACGGGGCGCAAATCGTGATTGACCAATTCATCAGCTCCGGCGAGCAAAAATGGGGCAGAATGTGTGGCTTAGTGATGTTGCTACCACACGGTTATGAAGGACAAGGCCCGGAACACTCATCCGCCCGTTTGGAGCGTTATTTGCAGCTTTGTGCAGAACAAAATATGCAAGTTTGTGTGCCTTCAACGCCGGCGCAGGTGTATCACATGTTACGTCGCCAAGCGATTCGTAAAATGCGCCGTCCGTTAATTGGTATTTCACCGAAATCCTTGTTACGTCATCCGTTAGCGGTGTCCGGTATGGATGAATTGCTTAACGGCACATTCCAAACGGTCATTGGTGAAATAGACAACCTTGATCCGAAAAATGTGAAACGTGTGGTGATGTGTGCCGGTAAAGTGTATTACGATTTATTGGAGCAACGCCGTAAAAATGAACAGGATAATGTGGCTATCATTCGTATTGAGCAACTTTATCCGTTCCCACATGACGATGTGAAAGCTGCTCTAGCGCCTTATTCTCATGTTACGGATTTCGTATGGTGCCAAGAAGAGCCACAAAACCAAGGCGCTTGGTATTGCAGTAAACATAACTTTGAGGCAGTGATTCCGGACAATGCCAAATTGTCTTATGCAGGCCGCCCGGCGTCTGCTTCACCGGCGGTAGGTTATTTGTCATTGCATGCCAAACAGCAAAAACAATTGGTGGAAGACGCATTGACGCTTTAATCCATTAAAGTGCGGTGTATTTTTCGTTTGTTTTAAAAACACCTTGAAAAACGACCGCACTTTATGCTTAACAACATTGATACTTAGCTAAATGAATACAAAAAAGGAATGAAATTATGACTATTGAAATTCTTGTCCCGGATTTGCCTGAGTCAGTTGCTGATGCAACAGTCGCCACTTGGCATAAAAAAGCAGGCGATGCGGTGAAGCGCGATGAAGTGATTGTGGAAATTGAAACAGACAAAGTGGTGCTTGAAGTGCCGGCGCAAGCAGACGGCGTGATCAGTGAAATCATGCAGGATGAAGGCGCCACAGTCGTGAGTAAGCAGTTGTTGGGGAAATTGGAAGCTTCCGCAACAGCCGCTGCAGCAGCCATGGAAAAAACGGCAGAACCGACACCGGCGGATCGTCGCACCGAAGTGCCGGATGAGCCTCATACCACCGATGCGTTAAGTCCGGGCGTTCGTCGTTTATTGGCGGAACACGATATTCAAGCTTCTGAGGTGAAAGGCACCGGCGTGGGCGGTCGTATTACCCGCGAAGACGTTGAAGCGGTTATCGCAAAACGTGTAGCAGCCCCTAAACCGGCAGAAACAACTGTCAGTACGATGGCATATTCCGCACGCAGTGAAAAACGCGTGCCGATGACTCGTTTGCGTAAACGTATTGCAGAGCGTTTGTTGGAAGCCAAAAATAATACGGCGATGTTAACCACATTCAATGAAGTGGATATGCAACCGATCATGAATTTGCGTAAACAATACGGTGAAAAATTTGAAAAACAACACGGCGTACGTTTAGGTTTTATGTCTTTCTACATTAAAGCCGTGGTGGAAGCCTTAAAACGTTATCCGGAAGTGAATGCCTCCATTGACGGTGACGATGTGGTTTATCACAATTATTTTGACGTGAGCATTGCGGTTTCCACACCACGCGGTTTGGTAACCCCGGTATTGCGTGATTGCGACAACCTTTCTATGGCAGACATTGAAAAATCGATTAAAGCCTTAGCGGAAAAAGGGCGTGATGGTAAGTTGACCGTAGAAGATTTAACCGGCGGTAACTTTACGATTACCAATGGCGGTGTGTTTGGTTCTTTGATGTCCACCCCAATTATCAACCCACCGCAAAGCGCGATTTTGGGTATGCACGCCATTAAAGAGCGTCCGGTTGCTGTGGATGGTCAAGTGGTGATTCGTCCAATGATGTATTTGGCATTAAGTTATGACCACCGTTTAATTGACGGCCGTGAGTCTGTCGGTTTCTTGGTCACCGTGAAAGAATTGTTGGAAGATCCAACAAGATTATTGCTAGAAATCTAAAGAAAGAAGAACCGCGTGTGCGTAAGACAGGCGGTTCTTTGTTTCAACAGACGATAAAATTAGGGCATTTAACAGAGGATTTTCTATGAATCTACATGAATATCAAAGTAAGCAAGTTTTTGCCGAATACAAATTGCCGGTGGGTAAAGGTATTGCCTGTAAAACTGCAGACGAAGCGGCAGAGGCGATTAAACAGTTAGACGGTGATGTTTGGGTGGCGAAATGTCAAGTGCATGCCGGTGGACGTGGTAAAGCGGGTGGTGTGAAACTTGTACGCAACGAAGCGGAAGTCAGAGAGTTTGCGAATAAATGGTTAGGGCAACGTTTGGTCACTTTCCAAACGGATGCCAATGGTCAGCCGGTAAACACGATTTATGTAGAAGAAGGTTCACAAATTGAACGTGAATTGTATCTAGGCGCGGTGCTCGATCGTGCTTCTCAACGTGTGGTGTTTATGGTGTCCACTGAAGGTGGGATGAATATCGAAGAAGTCGCGGCAAAAACACCGCACTTATTACACAAAATGGCGATTGACCCGCTGACCGGTGGCATGCCATATCAAGGGCGTGAGCTGGCGTTTAAATTGGGTTTAAAAGGCGATCAAGTGAAACAATTTGCCCATATTTTTACCCAAATGGCAAAAATGTTCGTAGAAAGAGATTTGTCCTTATTAGAAGTGAACCCGCTGGTGGTCACAAAAGAGGGCAATCTCCTTTGTTTAGATGCCAAAATCGTGGTGGATGGCAATGCGTTATATCGTCAACCGGCTTTAGCGGCAATGCAAGATCCAAGCCAAGAAGACCCGCGTGAAGCCTTAGCGGAAAGTTTCCAACTTAACTACGTGGCATTAGACGGCAATATCGGTTGTATGGTGAACGGCGCAGGGCTTGCCATGGGTACTATGGATATTGTGAAGTTGCATGGTGGTCAACCGGCGAACTTCTTGGATGTGGGCGGTGGTGCAACCAAAGAACGCGTTGCAGAAGCCTTTAAAATCATCCTTTCTGATAAAAATGTAAAAGCGGTACTCGTCAATATTTTCGGTGGCATTGTACGTTGCGATTTGATTGCAGAAGGGATTGTGGCGGCAGTGAACGAAGTGGGGGTAAACGTACCTGTGGTGGTGCGTTTAGAAGGTAATAATGCCCCGTTAGGTCGTGAAATTTTAGCGAAGAGCGGTTTGAATATTATTGCTGCCCAAACGTTGACTGATGCGGCGGTAGAATCAGTGAAAGCGGCAAAGGCTAACGCAAACGCATAAGGAGCAATAGCATGTCAATTTTAATTAATAAAGATACAAAAGTGATTTGCCAAGGTTTCACCGGCGGTCAAGGTACCTTCCACTCCGAACAAGCATTAGCTTATGGCACTAAACTGGTGGGGGGCGTTTCACCGAATAAAGGCGGCACGACCCATTTAGGATTACCGGTGTTCGACACCGTACGCGATGCAGTCGAGGCAACCGGTGCCACCGCCACGGTGATTTATGTGCCGGCGCCGGGCTGTAAAGATGCGATTTTAGAGGCGATTGATGCCGGGATTAAATTGATTATTTGTATCACCGAAGGCATCCCAACCTTGGATATGCTGGTGGTGAAACAACGCTTGAACCAAACCGGTGTGCGCATGATTGGGCCAAACTGTCCGGGCGTGATTACACCGGAAGAATGCAAAATCGGCATCATGCCGGGAAACATTCATAAAAAAGGGAAAATCGGCATTGTTTCCCGCTCAGGTACGTTGACGTATGAAGCCGTGAAACAAACCACGGATGAAGGTTTTGGCCAATCCACTTGTGTGGGTATCGGTGGCGATCCAATCCCGGGTTCCAACTTTGTGGATATTTTGAAATTATTCCAAGAGGATCCGCAAACGAAAGCGATTGTCATGATCGGTGAAATTGGTGGTTCAGCCGAGGAAGAAGCGGCGGCGTTTATTAAAGAACATGTGACTAAACCGGTAGTGAGCTACATTGCCGGCGTGACAGCGCCGAAAGGCAAACGCATGGGACATGCCGGTGCCATTATCAGTGGTGGAAAAGGGACTGCCGATGAAAAATTTGCGGCACTTGAAGCCGCCGGTGTGAAAACCGTGAGAAGTTTGGCAGAAATCGGTTCAGCGTTGAGAGAAATGTTGAATAAATAATTGCCTTGAACGAAAAAAGTGCGGTCGGTTTTAAAAACGTTCGGTATTGTGTAGCAAATGCACAATGACCTGAAACCTTGATTTTACTACACTCCCCACAAGTTTTGATAAATTTGTGGGGATTTTTTATGTTTGATTTTGAGCCGAGATACAAGGCTTAATTTCAATGTTAAATCGGAAAGACTAACCACTCAACTGGTAAAACTGATTGAGAGTATGGCAAAAGAGAAAGCCTTGGTTGAGTTTCAGCTTGAAACCTTGAATAAACAACAGGAAAACCTTGCGCAGAAAATCACGCACCTTGTGCAATCGGTACAGTTCATTGACAAGGACTTCGACACTTCCACCATACGTTTACAGTTTGACGGCGGACGAGTGGTAAGGAAAAAGCAATTTCACATGGAATAGAAAAAGGATATCTAATCTAGTATTTATTATAAAATAATTAAACAGACATTTTGATGGCTCGTGATTAGGTAGTTTATTTCTCACTACTTAATATGATTAAATATCAAATTGAGTTATACATCTTACGGATAAGCTATCAACCATAGAAACCCATGCAAGGCTATCAGCGTGTAATGCCCAGTAAATAAGGACGTTTGTTACAGTCGGCGACCGACTTCTATTTTTGCCTTAAATTGTGAATCACATCAAAGGTATTTCTGCTATTACATTGAGCCGTGAATTAGGTATTAGCTACAAATCTGCTTATGTCCTACTACACAAACTGCGTGAAGTCTTATTCAAAACCCGAGATTTAACTCTGATGTCGGGTGAAATCCACGAGGACGGCGCTTGGATTAATTTTCGGCTAAAACCTGCTAACTTTCGCAACAACCGAGAGAAACAAAGAGAAAAGAAAGATAAACAAGGTCGCCGTTTTCTAAAATTTCGCCCAACCAAACGCTGTATCATCAATTTTAGCCAGCGTGCCAGCAATGATGAAGTAATGCACGGCTCAAGCAGAACTCTGCTTGCGATGGATTACACCGAGAACGCTGTACTTGTTACTCAAATGAACCAATGTTTCGTGAAAGCTGGCAGTTGCGTAATGTCAGATGAGAACCCTGCTTACAATAATCTCAAACTGCATTACGAGCATTATTCCGTGAATCATCAAGAAGCGTATAGCAAATGTGGCGTGAACAACAATCTTACAGAATCCTTTAATAGTCGATTGCGAGATTTAGATTGCGAGATTTACAACGTGGCACACATCATCATTTCAGCAATAAATACGCCTTGCTATACGCTAACCAAGCAGCCTATCAATCTGACAATCGCAAGAACTCTAATGGCGAGCTATTTAATGACGTTCTGCAATGCACCTTGTGGGTCAAACCTCTCAAAGAATGGGTAGGTTACTGGCAAGGAAATCACAGAGAAAAAGAAATCATCGGTATGGCAGCTTTTGCAGCCAATGAGATAGATAAGGGATATTTCCATTTACTGGAAGAAAGAATTGTTTATAACTTAGCGTTGGCGGCAGCGTAACAGCAAGTGTAAAAGCAAAACTGCCCATAACGTAATAGGCTTATACTCTCTACGGGTTAAGTGTAGGGGCGAGTTAATTGGTCTGTGCTTATCTGCTTGTGTAGATAGGTAGAGTTAGCTCGCCCGTGATTTTTGAGTAAGGTAGTGGGTACGGGCAGTTTTACTGATTAAATAGCTGGAAATTGGAAGCAGGTAAGATTGATAAAGAAAAGCCCTTACTACGAAAGTAAAGGCTTTGTTTTTGTTACATAATATCATCTGACTATGCAGCTTTCTTATGCTTTTCTAGCATCTTTTGCTTTGCATTTTCTGATAACTGACGGGTAATGGCATCCAAGCGAGCCATTAGTTTGTTGACTTTACACATAGTCAATAGGTTTTTTTCTAACATAATGTACTCCTTATTTTAAATATAAAAAAAATAATCTTTAGCCCATAGGATTTAAAGATTTACCAATTTTATCAAATTCTAGTTGATTTTTATGGCGAACAGCAATAATCAATCGCTCCGCTTCAAGTAGAGATTGCTGTAACGATATTCTCCGATTTTCTAATAGGAGATCATCTCGAGTATCAAATTTTGAAACTTCACATTGTAATTCATGAACTATTTTTTCTAATTCATCTAAAGAGGGATCTACCATAACCAAAAACTCATCTAGGCTAAATTCATCATAGATAAATTTTAATGTTTGTAGGAATTTATAAACTGTAGATACATGAGCATGAAGCTGATCACGTAACTGTTCTTCTAGGGAGTGAGGCATAACGGTACCCTGATTGTTATATAGCTATAAAAAAGAAAAAAATCAAGGTTTTCTTAGCTGTTGTAGGAAAACTTGATCACTGTTAAAGAAAAATAGCGACATCAACAGTTTAGAAAACAGCTGATGCCTTTAGTCTTATTATAATCTTTCTGCTCTGATGCGCAAGTATTTTATACTTTATTCCTTATAAAATACACTTGCTTTGTGGTTAGATTTTCCAAATTTAACAAAGTGCATTACTACATTATGATGGCTTGCGCATGATTTCCTCGTGATTTTCGTGTAAAGTACAGAAAGTACGGGCAGCTTTTTTCAAGTTGAATGACTGAAAATTGGAGGTTGCTAAGGTTGATAAAGAAAATCTCTTACAATCAAAAGTTTTGCAATTTGCTATGATTTTAGCTCGGCTTGAATCGTGAAATTTTCGCTGGTTTTTCAGTAGATTAGCGCATTGTGCATTTGCTACATAATGGCGAAACGTTTTTAAAATCGACCGCACTTTTTCTTTTTATTATAGCTAGCCAAAGTCTGGCTATAAAAACCATACGCTATGCGTATGGAGTCCTTCCTCGTAGCGTGCAACTTGTTGCACGAATGATTAACCTCGATGCGTAATTTACGATTTTGTGCGTAGCGTGCATCTTGATGCACGACTAAATTACGCACGGAATGTTATTTAATTCTTTCGGGTATTCATGATTTCGTGCAACAAGTTGCACGCTACGATTCTAAACCCTACTTAAATATTAGGCTCTGTGTTGCACAGAGCTTAAATTATTTAATTTGGGCATAAGACGAACTGTCTTTGCAAATTATACCTTCCATCATCGGCAAGCCTATAAGAACAGCCTTGGTCAGGGTGAATAATCGTTAAATCCGTTTCGTTTAATTGAACCAATACTGTTTTACCACAGGGGAAAATCCTTTCACTATGTAACTACTATGTAACTTGCGTAGAATGATGGGGTAACCATCCAGCTTCTGATTTACTCAATAAAGTTCGGGGATACGCCGTCAAATTGTGTAATGATCTGCTATTTCCTGCGGAGTGTAATAGCATGTTAAGCGAGTCAACCCGATAATTTTTAGTAACAAGTGACAATCATGTGTATGAAATGTACTGGCATGTTGTTTTTTCGTCTTTTTCAGTATGTAAATTACTCACATAGTACAGATTACAAACAATAAATCCTCATTTTTTATGTGACTTAAGTCACAGATCACCAAAAAAGTCATTTACTAATAAACACGCCACCTATATTTTGTTAACAATTATATAACAAAAGGAGGTTTTCTCATGCAATTCACACTATCAAAACAATATAGCCCTATTCGCCAAGCGATCACTGCAAACTATCGTTTAGATGAGAAAAGTGCGGTCGATTCTTTAGTGAAAACATTAGATTTTTCTCCGGAACAAGAACAACGCATCACAGACAATGCGATTAAATTAATTAAAAAATTACGCCAACTGAAACAAAAACAATATGGCGCAGATGCCTTAATGCAAGAGTTTTCATTAAGCAGTGAAGAAGGGGTGGCGTTAATGTGCTTGGCTGAAGCCTTGTTACGTATTCCTGATGCACAAACCCGCGATGACTTAATTTATGAGAAATTGCAAGAAGGGAACTGGAAATCTCACATTGGCAATTCCAATTCGTTCTTTATCAATGCAGCCAGTTACGGCCTACTCTTTGGTAAAAAAATCAGTGAAAGCTTGGATGAAAACAGTTTATCGAATGCGCTCACCCGTAGTTTCTCTCGTTTGTCTGCGCCTATTATGCGTATGGCAATTATCAAATCTATGCAGATTTTGGGTAAACAGTTCGTTACCGGCGTGACCATGCAAGAAGCGTTGCAAAACATCAAACCACGTTACGAAAAAGGTTTTACGTTCTCTTTTGATATGTTGGGCGAAGCAGCCATGACAGAAGCCGATGCACAACGCTATTTCAATGACTATTTACACGCCATTGAAGAAGTGGGCAAAGACGCAGCCGGCCGTACCATTTATAACGGCAACAGTGTTTCCGTTAAACTTTCTGCGATTCACCCGAAATATAGCCGTTCCAAATATGATCGTACCATCAATGAGCTTTACCCTCGCTTAAAAGAACTCTTCTTATTAGCGAAAAAATACAACATCAGTATCAATATTGATGCGGAAGAGGCCAACCGTTTAGAGCTTTCCCTCGATCTTGTGGAAAAATTATTAGATGAACCGGAATTACAAGGCTACAAAGGCATTGGTTTCGTAGTACAGGCTTACTCCAAACGTTGTCCATTTGTGTTGGATTACTTGATTAATTTAGCTCGAGAAAAACAAGGCTATTTGATGATTCGTCTTGTTAAAGGCGCTTATTGGGACAGCGAAATCAAATGGGCGCAAGCAGACGGTTTGGACGGTTTCCCACTTTACACACGTAAAAATCACACCGATATTTCTTATATTGCCTGTGCGAAAAAATTATTTGCTGCACAAGATGTTATTTATCCGCAATTTGCCACCCATAACGTGCAAACCATGTGCACGATTCACGAATTAGGACAAGGTAAAAACTTTGAATTCCAATGCCTACACGGCATGGGGGAATCCCTTTATGACAACATTGTGGGGAAAGACAATCTGAATCGACAAGTGCGTGTCTATGCACCCGTGGGCACACACGCTACCTTGTTAGCCTATTTAGTCCGCCGTCTCTTAGAAAACGGTGCAAACTCCTCTTTCGTTCACCAGCTGGTTGATGAAAACATTCCGGTCGAACAACTTGTTACACCGCCATGGAAACTTTATGCCAAATCTCATGGCGAGCCGAATAAGTCGGTTCTCAAACCGTTAGAATTATTTAAAAACCGTAAAAACTCCGCCGGTTTCGATCTGAG
>ERZ772764.2055-NODE-2055-length-12087-cov-22.887467_pt1 | contig 12087 bp, 9 predicted proteins | sample MGYA00512163_ERZ772764 | MGnify/ENA primary metagenome ERZ772764 (study PRJEB29015, sample SAMEA2737903) | human oral metagenome | biome: human oral; feature: human-associated habitat; material: dental | place: China | collected 2094 ...
GGTTTACGAACCGAAAGCTCTCCGCTTCTTCCAAGCACGTTTCGAAAAGCTATAAACATTATTATAAAATATTACCAGAGAGGGGGCTGTGGCGTAACTCACGTTGCAGCCCTTTTTTATTTGTGTAAAGAGCTATTCTAAAATAGCTAAGTAGTAATCCGGAGATTGCTATATAGGTTTCTGGAAAAAGGTATATAGGTTTCGGAAGATTGCTATATGGTTTTTGAGAATGCGGCAAAAAAGAGGAGTTCCCCGTCTATTGCGAGAAGCTCCTCAATCAAAAAATATTTAAGAAGAACACTTATTCTTTTATCAATCGCTCTACTCTATTGCCTATACGTACGAGGTATATTCCTTCGGCCAGACTGCTTATATCGAGTACTGCTTTGCCGTCGGCGATAAGTGCCGTCAGCAGTTTACGTCCCGAGAGGTCGGTTACTGCGATTTCTTCGTCGGTAGCAGGCGACTCGATAGTAACGAAGTCTTTCGACGGATTGGGCGATATAGTGAAGCCTTCAGCAAATACGGTAGGTATATCTGTACCAGAGCCACAAGTATAGGTAGTATTATGTATTCTACTGCCGTTTTTGTTGAAAACAATCCAATGCTTATTCGTGGCGATAGTATCGCGGCATCCGTCGACGCCGGGGTTGTTCGACGCAGAGGAGTTCTTTATAAATATCATAGCCATATCCATCGCCGTACGAGCGGGTAGAGCTTTGAATATGGAGTCGAGTCCGCAGTCTGAGAATCGGCAGCCGTCGATAGATATCATTCGCAGAAAGTCGGCACCTCCGATATTGAGACGAGTCAATTTAGGATTTACCGAGAGATTCAACATCTCGATGTCATTGTTGTACCTTAGGTCGAGGCTACTTATCTCGGTGCTATCGCACGAGAGTGCGAAAAGTTTCGTATTCAGGCTTACGTCGAGGTATCCGATTTTGGTGCTTCCGCATATTAGCGATACCAAATCTCTATTGTTTTCCAAATAGAGGTTGCCGATAGCATTTGCCGAACAGTCGAGAGTAAGTAGTCCGGGGTTGTTGCTTATCGATACATTTGTGAGGTTATTCCCGTTACCGGAGCAGTCGAGGGTGGTAATGTTGCCATACATTGTAATTTCTGTAGCGTCGGTCGGTACTTGTACGGAGATAGCTCTCTGAACAGTATCGATTATAACATATTGAGGTATTTTGCTGCCGTAAACAATCTTACTAAGCGACGGAACAGTATCGCCCTTAACTTTAAGATTGATAGTTGAACCCTTTGCTACTGTAAATTTCATATACAGGTCGGTATTGAGCCCATACCCCGAACTGGTAGGACAGCTATAAGCATTCTGGTCGTTCTGTATTGCAGTATTACCGTTAGCGTCCAATACTTTCCATTGTTTGTGTGTGGCTATGGTATCGCGGCAACCGTCGACACCGGGGTTGGTAGCGTTATCGTTTTTGATGAATATCTTAGCGTCGTCCGATACCAGACGAGTCGGTAGAGCGCTGAATACGGAGTCGAGTCCGCAAGCAGATAGAGCATTGCCGTAGGCATCGAGCCTTACAAGTTGCGGATTGCCCTCTACTCTGATAATGCTAAGGTTGCTATTGCCCGAACAGTTGATTTCGGTAATATTCTGATGGGCTATTGTAGAGATAGCATAGATGTTGTCGGCATTGTCGTGGCAGTCGAACTTCGATACTTTGCCGTATATTGATATAAGTTTTGCATTGGCGAAAAATTCTTTTCTACCCATAGCCGCCGTACCTACGGTCATAATCGTATCTCGCATTCCACTTTTTACTCGTATCTTAGTGTTTGGAGCGGTAGCTACGAGGTCGAACCATATATTCTCTCCTCTTTTTGCACCGATAGTGATAATACTATTATGGTCTACTCCGCACGTGTAGATGGTATTGACGATAGGAGTGGTTCCTCCTGCTGCCATATTGAGTAACTTCCAATTACGATTAGTAGCGATAGTGTCGCGGCATCCGTCGACGTTGAGGTCGGGAGCTCCACCGTTTTTCAGGTAGATAGTATCGGGGTCGGCACTCGGACGTATAGGCAACGTACCGAACAGAGTATCGAGCTGACAGTCGGTAAGATTGGTATTCCACATACGAATTTCTTTGATACTGTTTGCTCCTGCGATATTGAGACTCTTTAACTTGGTGTTGAAGCAAAATAGCTTCAAGAGCAACGGGTGCGAACTTAGGTCGAGACCTTCTATCCGAGTGTCGTTGCACACGAGCATTTTCAGAGAAGTACAGGCAGATACGTTGAGTGTCGTGATGCGATTCTTCCTGCAGTGTAGCTCTTCGAGGGCTGTGTTGTGCGTAACGTCGAGACTTGTTAGATTGTTTTCGCTGCAATCGAGCTTTACAAGATTGGTGTTTTGGCTCAGGTCGAGGCTTATGATGCTGTTTTTGTCGCACATCAGCTCCAAGAGTCCGCTGTTTTTGCTTACATCCAGAGAAGTAACATTAGCATTATTGCTTTCGCAACTGAATCCCGTAAGGTCGCCGTATACCACCATAGTATCGGCTCCTGCCTGATAGTCGGAGAATCCGGCCCAAGTGTTACCTACCGTAATGTTGGTATCCAACGCACCGCTTTTGATTTTCACTGTCGTATTTGGGGCAGAGGCTTTCATATTGAGACTTATCGCCTGTCCCGAAACGACGCCGAGTTTTATAGACTTCGACATGTCTTGTGCCATAATGTCGGCACCGGCTACAAGCCCCACAAACAGAGCTAATAGACAACATAAAAATTTCTTCATAAATAAATTTGGTTTAAAAAATTAATATAATAAGCAGAGCAAGACACTCCCTACCTAATGAAACACTATTTCTTATTTGTCTTGTGGGTGCAAAGATAGTTATTTTTTTTCAATAGTAATAAAAACACTCACTTATTTGCATTTTGCCGTGAAATGTCATAATGTTTTTTCTGAAAGAATAATATCTTTACCGTCCTTGCAGGTTGATTACCACATATTCGCTGCGAGACCCGATACGGAACTTGCCGCCCCAGATGCCAAGTCCGGACGTGATGTAGAAGTGTGTGCCGTTTGCCGTGTGATAGCCGTACGAGTGCTTAAAAATAGCCCTCACTACTAGACTTATAGGGAATACCTGTCCGCCGTGAGTATGTCCGCTCAGCAGGAGGTCAATGCCGCATTTCTGAGCCTCTTCGAAACCGCTCGGTTGGTGGTCGAGTACTATCATAGGTTTGGTGTGGTCGAGGCGGTCGGTGATATTGGCGAGCGAATTGCGGTATTTCCTCGAAGCGTCGTCGCGTCCGATGATGTAGAATGTGTTGTCTATCAATGTGGCGCTATCGCGGAGCACCTGTACATTTGATTGGCTCAGAAAGTTGAGGTTACGGTCTATCTCTCCGCCGATATACTCGTGATTGCCCAGAGCCATATAGACGCCATAGCGAGCCTTTATCCGACGTAAAGTCTTGTAAACTTTGTCCTCGAATAGCGGTTTGGCAAAATTATCCACCACATCGCCCGCAATTAGTACAATATCGGGATTTTCGGCGTTAATGAGTCCTATCCAGCCTTCGAGCTCGTCTTTTTTTATCCCATATCCCAGATGTAGGTCGCTGATAGCAACTATTCGGAGCGGACGAGCGAGAGGTTTATCTATTTTGATGTCTATTTCTACACGTTTTTTGTTGTAATACACGATATTACCCACAATTAGCAATATGCTGACGAAGCCTATAAGTACTCCCCAAGCGAGCCACGAGTGAGTGATCAACGGTCGTATGTTTATGAGGTGTGTAATACTGATTATATCCAATAAAGCAAAGATAATGAACAGATAAAGGAAAATAATTATCCACGATGTACCTATCTGGTAAAGCACCGATACAAGCTTTGTAGGCAGGCTATTGCCCAAAAGCAGCGATACGAAAAACGGCAACTGCAATATCACTGCTGCAAGTATTAGCAATATTTGCAGTGGTAGAATGGTCGGCGTCATCATAAAGAGCCGATAGAATACATAGACATTGGCTCCGAAAAAGACTATCAGTATCAGTATGAGTTGAACGGCACGCATAAATACCTGTTTGTATTTTGTTTATTTAATGACTTTGTCCAAATCCGAGCCGGCTCGGATGATATTGCCCTCCTTGTCGGTCAGGAATATGGCGGGAGTACCGAATACTCCGTAGTTTACGAAGTTTTCACCATTGATGCCATATTGGTCGCATAATTTATCCGCCCACGGCAACCGTTTGGCAAACTCGTTGTATTGCTCCAAGTCGGTATCGGAGGCGATGGATATAACACGTAAGCCTTTCTGTTGCAGAGAGCCGTATTTATCGATAATCTTGTCTACCTCATCGGTGCTGCGTCGGCTGCCCGAGTCGAAAAAGATTATCAGGCAGTTGGCGAGTCGTTCCGAATCGAGCCCCACTATCTTGTGTGCTGCCTGTTTGGGAGTATTGACAAGGTATTTATCTATGACGTATCTTAGGTCTTCGTGTTTGTTTATGAAGTCTTTGTCCGTCTTTTGCATATAATCGATTATCTCGCGTGTCGCAGCGAAGTATTGGTATGCAATGGTGAAAAAGGCGAGGTCTTTTGCTACCTTTTGGGCTATTTTACCGTTGTCTTGCATCATCAGTCGTGCGATGGTGCCGATGGCATCTGCTGTGACACGTTGCTGCAATTCGACGGTCGATTTAGTCAAATATACGTAGCCGCTCAGCCAACTCACCAGATAGTCGGGATAGATAGGCGAGTAGTAGAGTGTGGCGAAGTCGAGGTGGTCTGTGATATAGGTTATCTCTGTGGATATCAGCTCTCGCGACTTGTCGAGGTAAGCCTTTTGCAGCTGCCGTAAGTGGCGTTCGGTGTCGGCGTATGTCTGTGAGACGGCGACAAGTTCTATTTTGGTGTACTTAGCTATGTTTTTAGGTAAAACGAATTTACCTCCTCGTTGCTCGGCAATACCGAGGTCTACGGTATCCGTTCCCTCGAAGCCTATGATACGGTATTGTGCCGATATGTCGGAGAACGCTGCCGCAACGACTGCTAAAAGTACCGATAAATAAAGCCTGTATTTCATCATCTGTATACGAACATTTTATCCCAAATATTTTGTCGGATTTGATAATATTACTTGTCTCTTTCTTTTTTTATGCACTCTTCGATTTTTTGATATACCGAATTCTGACCTTTGTCGTCTTTACCTTTATCTTCGTAACTTGTTATCAAAATAACATTGCCTTCTCCATTGATTAATATGGATTTACCTATATCTGTCGTTACTTTAAATTCGGGTGGGGTGATGTTGGTTAGGAAATTTTCATATTTTTCTCGTTCTTTTTTGCCATTGATTTGAATGATAGACTGTCTCTTTATTCTATTCTGAGGACTGTACAAAGAATCCGATATTATGTATATACGGGGTTGCTCTACATTACGGTTTAGAAAATTAATCGCTCTGTCGATACTATATAAATCACTCTCTCTGTCGACGATGATGAAAAACAGAGCTATATCGTTTCTCTGCGATAACCTCACTATTTCGGGAACAGATTTTTTACACGGCGAGCACCAATCGGCGAAAGTGTAGAAGAGAGCGATGTCTTTACCTGAATTTTGTGCAAGACACAGAATATCTTTTACTTCTACCGATACATATTTGCCTTTTTTTAGTGAACAAGGTTGTTCTGCATAGCAAGATATTATCGGAAAAACAGCAATGATAAGCGAGTAAAAGATATTCTTCATTCTTCCCAAATATTCATTATCAGAAGGTTATCAGCGTCGTTTCGACTTCATCGCTTTACGTAAGCCTTGACTTTGAACCGTTCTCATCATCTTCTGCATACTTTCGAACTGCTTTACAAGGCGGTTGATTTCCTGAATGTCGCGTCCCGAGCCTTTGACGATTCGAGCCTTGCGGCTGCCGTTGAGTACCTGTGGATTGGCTCGTTCGTACGGTGTCATCGACTGTATGATAGCTTCGATACCGACGAATGCCTTGTCGTCGATGTCTACGTCTTTGATAGCCTTGCCTACACCCGGTATCATAGAGGCGAGGTCTTTGAGGTTACCCATCTTTTTTATCTGTTGTATCTGCTTGTAGAAGTCGTCGAAACCGAATTGGTTTTTGGCTATCTTTTTCGACAACTTGCGGGCTTCTTCTTCGTCGTACTGCTCCTGTGCTTTCTCTACGAGCGATACTATATCACCCATACCGAGTATGCGGTCTGCCATACGTTTGGGGTAGAATACGTCGATGGCATCGAGCTTTTCGCCTATCCCTACGAATTTGATGGGCTTGTCTACTACGCTGCGTATCGATATAGCCGCACCGCCGCGGGTGTCGCCGTCGAGTTTGGTGAGCACTACGCCGTCGAAATTCAGGCGGTCGTTGAATGCCTTGGCGGTGTTTACTGCATCTTGCCCTGTCATAGCGTCTACTACGAAGAGTATCTCCTGCGGGCTTACTGCTGCTTTGATGTTTGCTATCTCGGTCATCATCTGCTCGTCTACTGCCAAGCGTCCTGCGGTATCGATTATCACTATATCGTTACCGTTTTTCTTTGCGTGCTTTATGGCGTTCTCGGCTATGCCGACGGGGTTGTTGTTGCCCTCTTCGGTGTATACGGGGACATTTATCTGGCTGCCGAGTGTCTTGAGTTGCTCTATTGCGGCAGGGCGATATACGTCGCAGGCAACCAATAGCGGATGTCTGCCACGCTTCGACTTGAGCATATTTGCCAATTTGCCCGAAAACGTCGTCTTACCGCTACCTTGCAGCCCCGACATCAATACTACGGCTGGCGAACCTTTCAGATTCAGTTCTGTGTGCTCGTTGCCCATCAGAGCCGCCAGCTCGTCGTGGACTATCTTTACCATCAGTTCGTTGGGCTTGATAGCCGTAAGTACGTTCATTCCCAAGGCTTTGTTTTTTACCTCGTCGGTGAATGTCTTTGCAGTCTTGTAGTTTACGTCGGCGTCGAGCAGTGCTTTGCGTACGTCTTTGAGGGTCTCGGCTACGTTGATTTCCGTTATCTTGCCCTGTCCTTTGAGTATTTTGAACGACCTTTCGAGTCTTTCGCTTAGATTTTCAAACATATATAATCGCTGTGCTATTTAAAACAAAATGCAAAGATACTAATCAATTACGAATTAGGAATTATAAATTACGATTTATGTTTAAACGTTTAACTGTTCAATCGTTGAAGCGTGTAAGCGTTGAATTGTTGAAATGGGGTTTGTATTGGGCGTTGCCCAAACCCACATACTTTTCTTATCTTGACATAAGAAAAGTATGCAAAAGAAAGTCCTAACGGCAGTGCCTACGCTCGGCATAGCTCGAGCAAGTTCGGCTCTGCTCTCGCTTAAACGGCACAGTCAAGGCTGATGTTCCGAGCCGACCCGCTATGTGCTTATTTACTAAACGTCGAAAACTCGCCTTCGGCTCAGACAGTTCGACGTTTTTAACGCTCATTTCGCACAGCGGGTGCCCCGTCTCTCCACATATGCCTATCTGTTTGTGCGGAGCACAAAATAGGAAAATGTAGGGGCAAGTAGAATTAAGAATGAAAAAGTAAAGATGAAGGAATGGAGGGAGGTTGAAGGGTGGGGAGTTTAAACAAAAAAGGGCAACCGTTATGCGATTGCCCCCATACATAATATAATATACTCATTTAATAAAAAAGTCGTTTACTATTTCAATAGGCGTTTCGATAGCTTATCGAGCATATCGACGGTCATCTTCGGTAGGTCGAACTTGGGCGAGAATCCCCATTCGGCTCTTGCACAAGAGTCGTCCATATAGTTAGGCCACGAGTCGGCAATCTTCTGCTTAAGCGGGTCGTGTCGGTACTCCATTATGAAGTCGGGCTTGTGTCGGCGAATCTCGGCGTATATTGCCTCGGGGTCGAAGTGCATAGCCGTTACGTTGAACGAATTGCGGTGAATGAGCTTCGTGGGGTCTGCCTCCATTAGATGAATAGCCGCATCGATAGCATCGGGCATATACATCATATCGAGCAGAGTACCTTTGCGCAGCGGACACTCGAAACGTTCGCCCCTGACGGCAGCGTAATAGATATCGACGGCATAGTCGGTAGTGCCTCCGCCCGGAGGGCAGACATTCGATATAAGTCCCGGAAAGCGAACCGAGCGGGTATCGACGCCGAAACGTTCGAAGTAGTAGTCCGATAGCAATTCTCCCGAGACCTTAGTAACGCCGTAGATGGTACGAGGACGTTGAATTGTGTCTTGCGGCGTGTTGTCGAGAGGCGTGTTGGGTCCGAATGCCCCGATAGACGACGGAGTGAATAGAGCTGCTTTGTATTGGCGAGCCACTTCGAGGCAGTTGAGCAACGCTCCCATACCAACATTCCAGCCCATCATCGGATTCTTCTCGGCGGTAGCCGAGAGTATTGCAACGAGGTTGAAGATACCGTCTATCTTATACTTGTCGACAATGTCGGCTATCTGTTTTCCGTCGGTAGCGTCGCAAGGGAGGCATACTCCGCTCTCTTTTATAGCTTGTGTCAGACGGTCGGGCTGCAGGTCGGTAGCTACAACGTTGCTATTGCCATATACCTCTCTAAGTCTCATCGTAAGCTCGGAGCCGATTTGCCCGCCGGCTCCCAAAACCAATACTCTTTTCATCTCTATATTTCGTTTTATTTTTTAGGCTGCAAAATTAATAAATTTACCAGACTAAATGGTAACCTTGTCGGACGCTTTTTTTATTTGTTTTGTAGAATGTGTTTTTGGAGAAGGGGAAATAGCTGTCTTGATACTTACGATTAAGTTAATTGCAATACCTCAAAACACCCTTTTGCCGTCGACAAAAGTCATCTCTACCTTGCCGTCGACCTCCCAGTCGGCAAAGGGAGTGGCTTTGCCTTTCGAAACGAATTTGTCGGGGCATATAGTCCATTTCGCGGCAGGGTCTATGACGGTAATATCGGCAGGAGCACCTTCTGCAAGTCCTCCGCCAAGTCGGAATATCTGCCTCGGGTTGATAGACATAGCCTTTATAAGTAGCTCCCAAGAGATGATTCCCTTCTCTACCAAATGGGTGTAAATAAGCGAAAAGGCAGTCTCGAGCCCTACGATGCCAAAAGCACTTCGAGCCAGCCCCCGCGCCTTCTCTTCGGCAGAGTGCGGAGCGTGGTCTGTGGCTATGACGTCGATAGTGCCATCTATGAGCCCTGCTCTTAGAGCCTCTCTATCGTCGGCACTTCGTAAAGGAGGATTCATCTTGAAACGCCCATCTTCCTCGAGGTCTAAGTCCGACAATATAAGATAATGCGGTGCCGTCTCGCAGGTTACTCGTACGCCTTCGGCTTTAGCCTTGCGTATGATGTCGACACTCTCTTTCGTAGATACATGGCATACGTGATATCGGCAGCCGGTAGCCTTTGCGAGCTCTACGTCGCGAGCTACCTGTTCCCACTCGCTACGAGAACATATTCCTTTGTGACCGTGCCGACTGCAATACTCTCCGTCGTGGATATAGCCTCCTTTCACGAGTTCGTCTACTTCGCAGTGAGCTACTATCATACCATCGAATTTGGCTACCTCTTTCATCGCCTCTGCCATCATCTCGCGACTCTGTACGCCTCTTCCGTCGTCGGAGAACGCTACCTCGTGCCTCATACTATCGAAGTCTATAAGACTGCCGCCGCCTTTCTGCCCTACGGTGATAGTAGCAAGCGGATATACCTTCACCACAGCACTCTTTGCGATTATCTCCTTTTGGATACTTATATTAGCGACACTGTCGGGGGGCGGTGCAAGATTGGGCATAGTGCATACGGCAGTGTATCCGCCTGCTGCTGCTGCCTTACTACCACTCTCGATAGTCTCTTTATAGCCGAAGCCAGGTTCTCTGAAATGCACGTGCACATCGACGAAGCCGGGGAGTAATATCTTACCCGCGATATCTATCACCTCTTCGCTATCATCGGGCTGTAATATGCCTATCTGTTGTATTTTACCATCTTTTATGCGGAGGTCGGCTCTGCGGAAACCAGAGCCCGAATTTATTGTACCGTTTATGAATAACATAGCTTCAAATATAATAAAATAATGTCGCAAATTTAATCTTTTTGCCTCTAATAGCATAGCGGATAAGGTAAAAAACAGCAACGATGTCTATATCTTTTAATTGTTAATGATGTTTTTCATACGGGCAGCGAAAATGTTAAATAGGTTAATTTATCGCATTTTTTCGTCGCAAAATGTCATATTAACAAGAAAAAGTATTACTTTTGCCGTCGGTTTAACACAATAAACGGAACGAAATATCGTTATTAGTGATGTAAACAATATTTTTAATTACACTTAAACCACTTAGAAACAACTATGAATAGAAAGAATTTAATGTTAGTATTAGTAGCAATATTGCTATCGGCTACGACCTCTATTGCTACTATAAAAGTCTACGAAAACCGACAGTATAACGCCGACTCTTTTTCGCCAAAGGCAAAAGAGGAGATTCCTATGAGATTCGCCTCGATGTCGGATACGAAAATAGGTTCTACCGACCTTACGTATGCTGCCGAACGAACCGTACACTCGGTAGTACACGTAAAAGTGAAGCAAGAGGTGAAAAATTCGATTCAAGAATTTGGCGATCCGTTTTTCGATTTTTTCTTCGGACAGCCTCGTAGTTTTCAGCAACCCGAAGCTACTACCGGAGCAGGATCGGGCGTAATAATTTCGACTGACGGATATATCGTCACAAACAATCACGTCATAGACAATGCGACAGAGATAGAGGTAACTCTCAACGACAAACGTACTTTCAAAGCCAAAGTAATAGGTACCGACCCTTCGACCGACGTGGCTCTGATAAAGATAGAGGCTACCGACCTGCAACCCATAACCATAGGCAACTCCGACAACCTCAAAGTAGGCGAATGGGTACTTGCTATCGGCAATCCGTTCAATCTTACCTCAACGGTAACGGCAGGTATAATATCGGCAAAAGCAAGAGAAATGGACATAGTTCCTTCCGAACGCAAGATAGAAAGTTTTATACAGACCGATGCTGCCATAAATCCGGGAAATAGCGGCGGAGCACTCGTCAATACTGCCGGAGAACTCGTTGGAATAAATACTGCTATCGCCTCGCAAACAGGCTCTTACATAGGATACGGATTTGCAATACCTACCACTATAGTAAGTAAAGTGGTCAGAGACCTCAAAGATTATGGCATAGTGCAACGCGCCGTACTCGGAGTGAAGATAGCCAATATCAACGATAAACTGGCAAAAGACAAAAATCTGAAAACAATGGACGGTGCTTATGTAGACGATGTTGTCAGCAATTCGTCGGCAAAAGACGCAGGAATAAAGCAAGGCGATATAATAGTGGCTATCAATGACGTAAGGATAAAGTCGGTAGCCGAACTTCAGGAGCAGGTAGCGGCATATCGTCCGGGAGATAATATAAATGTAACCGTAAATCGCAGCAATAAAGAGATAACTCTGCGCGTTACACTGAAAAACAGCAGTAAAAACACCAACATAGTGAAAGCTGTGGATATGGATAGGCTCGGAGCTACGCTCGAACCGCTATCGATACAGACAAAACAGCGCCTCAACTACAACGGAGGTTTACTTGTCGACGAAGTACAACGAGGCGGATTATTCGCAAAAGCGGGTATCTATAAAGGATTTATCATATTGAAGATAAACAATAAAACCGTATCGTCGGTAAAAGAGGTAAAAGAGATATACACCGAGGCTCTGAATAGCGAAGCTACCGATAAGGTACTGCTTGTAACAGGTATCAATAGAGCCGGCGTAATAAAACACTACGTAGTAGACCTCAATTAAAAGAGAAATAAAAATAAAACTTTTTCATAAATATAATACTAAATTAATTTGTTTTGGAAGAAGAGGCTGTCTATCGTGGGGCAGCCTTTTCTGATTGATAACTATACGGATATAACGTATCGTAGTCGTCTCAAACACAATACCTATTTGTATTCGCCAAAATATTTGTACTTTTGCAAAGTTATTCCTATTGATGTAATATATTGAAGTTTAAATAAATAAAAAAGTAAATGCAATGAAAG
>ERZ772764.2058-NODE-2058-length-12077-cov-34.241640_pt1 | contig 12077 bp, 10 predicted proteins | sample MGYA00512163_ERZ772764 | MGnify/ENA primary metagenome ERZ772764 (study PRJEB29015, sample SAMEA2737903) | human oral metagenome | biome: human oral; feature: human-associated habitat; material: dental | place: China | collected 2094 ...
GCTTGCGTTTGATTTCCGAGTACACGTTCCATTCGCCCGGCTTGTATGTTCCGAGATCGGAGAAAACGAATTGCGTGCCCTTCTGCTCGTCATACTTTCGATAGTACTCGCTTAGTAGCTTGGCGCAATGGCTGGCTTTGTTGTCGATGTGATCCGCGTACTTCATCGGATCGATCATCCGCATATCAAGGCTCATTTTCCTCGCGAGGTCTGTGGCGATAAGCATCTTGGCCTTCTCCTCCTTTTCACTCAGCGGGGCGCGATCTAAGATCGTAGCATCGCCTGTCTTAGCAAACTCCATCAGCTTACCAATGAACGCCTCTTGCTCGGGCGTGGGTGGGATGTGATGCAGGATCTCGCGCTTCTCCGGACGGTCGATGCCGATGTCCTTGGCCGTGCGGAAATCGCAAATCTCCCCATAAAACAAAAGAATGGGGGCTTAAGTGTTTGCCAATGAGTGGATACTGATTGCTCTACTCACCCAAAGGGAACGAATAAGAAACGAGCGAGGTGCGCCTGCTTTCATTACTTTGCAGTAGTCATAAGACATCTCATTTCTCGCCCGCAAAGGTGCTAAAATCTTTGGCAAACGTCACAGCAAAAGTTTTGGGACCTGCGAAAGCCCTGCAACGGTTACGAAAGTCCACCCTTCGATGATTACGTAGCTTCCTTTTACCGAAATGCTGTCGGTGGCGAAGGGCATTTCCTCTTGCGTTCATATCGGGCTTGAAGAGCGCCTGAAGAATGATCACTTATCGGAAAGTTTTTCCTCTCTGCAAGTTTCATAGGATACGAGAAGTGAGAATAAGGCAGAGCAAAGTCTTTCATTGAATATAACGTTTGACTTGTAAGAAAAAGAGATCTTTTAGCGATAAATTATCGATAATTGCATGAAATAACTTTCGCATTACAACTATACGTGCTACATTTGTGTCGAATATTCAACAGGCCATTCATATGAAAACTATAGAGGATACTCCACCAGACCAGTCAGGGCGCCCTTAGGATCCGTACCCCGGAGGCGCAGTGAGATAAATCGATCCGGAAGCGGAGTTTGTGATTAACGGAAAACATGATGAGAAATGAAGGCGAAATTCATTTTATGGTTTAGTGTCCTCTTCCTACTACTGATGGTAGCGACGGGGTGCGAGGAAGAGCATTCGGTGTCGATGCCGAAAACGGATAAGGTGGCCGCCATCTTTGAATTATCCTACGGCCAACACAAGAAAATCACCTATGGCAAGAACGAGAAGATTGAAATATCACTCCAAAACGTGATAGACAGTGTTACGGTAAATTGTGCCTTGGCCGATTTTCAAAAACCGGAGGATATGCTGTCGGTAAGAACGCATGCTTATTTGAGAATCAATAAAAGCGCAGAGCTTGTTAAAGTCTCGTCGAAGCCTTGCGGAGCAATCGATTATAGAAAAGACGGGGACGATATACAAGACGTTGTTCGCTATATTAATGAAGAAATCATAGAGACCCCGGCTTATAAAAGTGACCCATCATACTTTTTGCAACCTTTCGTCATGCTTTTCGGCGAAGGAACGTCTATACAAAATACGTCTCTGAGGATTTACATGGCAAAGTCGTATCCCAATCTGTTCGAGATGCGCAACGCTCAACTCAAAGACTACAAATTCATCTTTATACTGACCCATCAATAAATAATCAGTCATGAGAAAAATATTATTTCTTCTTATACACGCTGACGGCACAGTCGAAAACCGATGTTTTCTTCCCCGCACTCACCGAAGTGAAACAGACTTTGTATGACAACTCGGCATCGGCCAGTGCGGCAAATGCGCTGACAACCACTGTGCACAACACCTACGGTGCTTACGGTAACCTCGCTTCCTATAAGGAAACAACAACGAACTATGAGCTGGATGCCGACATTGCCTACCACGATTTGCAGACGAAGTACATCGTCTCCGTGCCCAAGCACATCACGGTAAAGGATAAAGGAGGAAAAGTTTACCGTGAATGTTCCACGCAAATCAACGGCAATAGCGACATCATCTACATCACCATGCACAACAGCGATAAACCGCTACGATATGACCTATGATGCCTATGGTAATCTTGCAAGTCTCACCAAGCCCGAGAGCCATAAGGGACAGCGCATGCGCTACGACTACACTTATGACGATGTGCTACACACGCTTGTAACGAACGTAAAAGACGCCTACGGTTACACCTCTTCCACCGTCTACAACTATAAATGGGCAGTGCCCGTAGAGACTTCCGACCTCAACGGCAACAAAATGCGCTATACCTATGACAGCATGGGGCGCCCATCAACCATCCTTGCCCCAAGGAATTGGAGTCGGGTAGGCCCTATACGCTGAAATTCGAATACCATCCGGCAGAGCATTACGCCCGAACTCTGCATTATGCACCTGAGGGCGACATCGAAACTTATACCTTTACCGACAGCCTGATGCGCGCCGTGCAGACCAAACAGACGGGTGTGGTGTGGACAGACGGTAGCAACCAGAAGGTAGCTATCGTCAGTGGACGCACCGTTATCGATGCCTTCGGCCGCACTATAAAGGCGTTCTATCCCACTACGGAGCCTTATGGTTGCATCACTTCATATAGTTCTACTGCTGGCGACCCACAGGCAACCACCGAATATGATACCTACGACCGTACGACCAAGGTGACATTGCCCGATGGTACGACTACAACGAAGGCCTATCAAATCGTAAAGCACGAGGGGGAGGACATGCTCGAAACAACCATCACCGATGCCTTGGGAAGAGATATGGTGCAAATTACTGACTCAAAAGGCCGTAATCGTGAGACGATTCAGCACATATCGGGTGACAATATCACCGTGAAGTATGACTACGATGCCGTGGGACAACTCACCACTGTGCATCATCCCAACGACAAGACCACAACCTACGAGTATGACCTCTTGGGACATAAGCTCAAGGTGAATCACCCCGATGCAGGCGAAGTGAGCTACACTTACGATGCAGCAGGTAACCTCCTGATGAAGCTAACCGCGGAACTCAAAAAGACGATTTCCGACGATGCACCTATCACTTACACCTATGATTATGAACGGTTGAGCGAGGTATTCTATCCCAAGAACCTCTTTAACCGCATTACCTACACCTATGGCAAACCGGGAGAGAAGTACAACCGTGCAGGCAGACTTGTGCTCGTGGAAGATACTTCGGGTGGCGAAGCCTATTATTACGGCAACCAAGGCGAAATGGTAAAAACTGTTCGGTCGGTGATGGTCAGTACCGCCGACGTGCGAACCTATATCTATGGTGCTACCTACGACAGCTGGAACCGTGTGCGCACGATGACTTATCCCAATGGAGAGGTCGTGACCTATGCTTATAATGCAGCAGGGCAAATCGCGAGTGTCAAGTCCAACAAACAAGGAAAGGAAGAGACTATTGTTGAAAAGATGGGCTATGACAAGGACGGACACACCGTCTACACCAAGTTGGGTAACGGCACAGAGACCACCTACACCTACGACAAACGACGCGAACGCTTGCAACAGATGAGCCTCACGGCAGCAGGCACAGTGATGATGACCAATAAGTATTAATATGATGCGGTGGATAATATCTTAGGAATCACCAATGCCGTAGACCCGACGCGGGACAATACTAATGGCGATAAAAAGCTTGGTGACGCATTCAAGCATAGCTATGCTTACGACGATTGGTATATGCCAGTGGTAAGGCCAAGCAGGCAAGTTACAGTATGCAGATGACTTTTGGACGCATGAGCGAACCGCTTACCAAGGTGCAAAAGGTGGACTCCACAAAGACAGCACAGTCTTACGACTTCACGTATAAGTACGAGGACAGCAATCACCCCACAGCTCCCACGCAGATAGGGCATGAGCATTACAGCTATGATGCCAATGGAAATCCTACCTTAGTGGAGAACGACAGCTTAAACACCGAACGGAGAATGTATTGGGATGAGGATAACCGACTGATGGTATTGTCGGATAACGGTAAGACCAGCCGTTACACTTACAATGCCGCCGGCGAGCGTATCATCAAGAGCCACGGCGACCTTGAGGGCGTGTATATCAATGGTGCCCCACAGGGAATCACCTTTCACGAAACAGAGGATTACACCATCTATCCTGCCCCGATTATCACTGTGACGAAGAACCGCTTTACCAAGCATTACTTCATCGGCGACAAACGTGTAGCAAGCAAACTCGGCGTAGGCAAGTTCAGCAATGTTTACGGCATCAGCGGCAACAACGTTACGGCAGGCCAGAAAGATTATGCCGCCCGCATGATGCAGATAGAGAAGCAGCGCGAGGAGTATTATAAGTCGCTTGGCACGCCGCCTGGAGTGTCAACAATGAAAGGAGCCACGGCAGGTCCCGATAACACGGGGCGCGATTATAACGACAATATTGGAGATTTTGGCGACCACTCTGTACCCGAAGGTTGGGTGCAACGCCCAAACGCAACACTACACCGGGCACGCCCCCGGCCCACCTATCCAATGGCAGAAGCCCGAAGACCCGGATAAAGCCCAGCCTGGTTATAGTTATGTCCCCACAGACACCACCAACACCGAGGACATCTTCTTCTATCACTCAGATCATCTTGGCAGTACCTCTTATATTACCGACGCCAAGGCCAATATCACCCAGTTCGATGCTTACCTGCCCTACGGAGAAATGCTCGTGGATGAGCACACATCCTCAGAGGATATGCCGTATAAATTCAACGGCAAGGAACTCGACCAAGAGACGGGACCGTACTACTATGGGGCAAGGTATATGAATCCTGTAACAAGCTTCTGGTATGGAGTCGGTCCGATGACCGAGAAGTATCCAAATATAACTGCATACTTGTATTGTCATGCGAATCCTATAAGATTGATAGATCCAAATGGGGAGGATATAGAAGTTGTCCGAAACAAAGATAAAACTTATACCATAACAAGTGGCATATTAAATAAAGATAACAACATATACATAATTCAAGATGGTAAGCAAACAGGTGAAATCTTGGGACTGATATTAACTCCATATTCTTTTTTCAGTAGTGATAATAAAGTTGTAGTAGGAGTTAATATTAATCCTTACAATAATTCTGGTCAGAATTTCTTCGACGAAGAAATTGCAAATAGGAAAATAGATCTCATCCAATACATAGGAAATGCACGAGGAGGTCAAAAATACGATTTCAAGGCATGAGGAATGAATGAAAACAGAGGAAAAATTACAGTTGCACAATACATGTATCGAGGAATGCTATTTAGAGATGATCATGGGCATACTTTATTTGCATCCGCTCGTGATATTGGCAATTATAGTGCTGGCTATATAGCAGGAGTTTCAGGTCAGACTTGGGGGCTCACGTAAAGCATTTGATGCTTTGGAGAGTTGGTAAAACAAGGCTTTCTCTACAGAAGCTATGGTTTCCCAATCTGCCGAGAGAGCTGACTTTATAAGAGAATAGCCAAAACTAAAGTTTTTTATGATAAAAAGTATGAAATATTGCAAAAAATCAGAATTTATCAATTTTGTTTTATAGAAAATAACTGTTTTTGCAAGGTAAAATTGACAAAAATCGCCAGGTTGTTAGCTAAATATAGCTAAAATTTCACATCCCTTAAAACGCTGGCTTTTCCCATTCACCTTTGCCTGTGGTCCCCCATATCCATTGAGTTTTAACACATGCCTAATAGAAGTTATGCAGACTGTCCACATACTTCATCCCATTTTTCCAATGCTTCCGCCATTACAAGGATTTTGACCATCTCCTTGTCGTTGCCGCCGATCGTAGCCATAAGTTGTTGTGGCGTCACCCCAAGCGTTTCTCCTAAAACGTGAAGAATGCGTTCGATACAGGCTAGAACTCGCTTCCATAACGTGAGTGCCATGAGTTCGCCCTCCATGTCCGAAAAGAGTTCGCCCATGGTTTGATATTCTGTGAACTTCTTTTCCAAAGCCATGACGATATATGTAAGGTAACACAGCGTTGCGTCGGCTATCTGACCGTTAAAGTCGCAACCTTGATAACCTCCTAATCCGAGATACTGCTTGGTCTCCTTGTTCATCACCTCTATGTTCCATCTGATCTGATACACTTCAAAGGCTTTTACGAAAGACATCGTGGTGTCCGTGGTGAGCAGGACGTTCCATGCGGAGTTCCTACCATATTTGATGAGGAAGATTCTAACAGGTATGTCTCCTAAGTTGCCGTTGAGCTGAATGTATCGACATTTATACTTACGGCAGTTCTTTCCCCGTTCGCGTTCATAGGTGGCAATGAGTTCTGCTGCATTTTTCTTCCTGCCTGATACGGTGTATCTCGTCTTTCCCATCTTTGCAAGGCCGACAAAGTGCATTGCACCTTTACCTATGCCCCTAACACATACCATAAGCTGCTCGCAAGTGAACCAGCTATCGGTAATCACATACTTCGCATGTAACCCCACCTTCCATCCACAGCGAAGCATATCCATGGCAACTTCCATCTTGGACGCCTTGCACTCTTGAAAGCGCTTATAGTCGGGGTTGTCATTATTCCTCTTGGTATGATATGCCTTTCTGCGTTGCTGTCTTGTCAGCCCGCAGTCGCCTTGTTTCCCCTTTTCTTGATGCGGCGAGAAATCAAAGGGTATGGTTGTCTTGCCGTCAAAGAATGCACAAAGCAACAGTTTGTAGCCCAATACGCACCTGCCTTTTACATGGTCGAAAACACGACTGATGCCCTCCATCCTCACACCACTCTTCTCAAGCACGGTGTCATCTATAATGAAACAGGTCGTGGCATCGGATTGAGGAGCTTCGCCATACTTACGCAATAGGCACATGTAACGCAGTGCAAAGCGGTTCATCAAGCGTCTCCAATCCATCTGCGGGCGAATCATCATCCGGTAGAAGCAGTTCTTACCATGATTTGAAAGCTCATATATCTTACGTTTGCATATGCTGTGGATGCTCTCACCCAAAATGCGGAAGAGGCAAAGGGAGAGGATCAACTCCGAAGCGGAAACTCCGTCATGTTTCTTCAATGACAGGCGAGACAACAGGTGGCCGATGTCAAACCTGTTAAAAAGATGAAATAAATCATCGCTCATTCAGCTTTTAACACTCAAGAGTTTGGATAACTCGCTTATTTTCTCTATTCTTGCTTCCACAACAGTCTTATTGTTTTGTCTTTGAAATCAGTTGTTTGGCGATTACTAATTTACAAAGAAAATTTGACAAACCACTGTTTTTCCATCTATTTATTAGGGTGGGAAACTTTAGAATATAATTTATATGAGTATCAGTAAAGATGTCATCAAACAGTGCCTGATTAGTAAGCAGCGCGAGGTGGATGAGGCGGTGATTGTGAACCGTCCCGTAGAATTCGAAGAGAATGGCAACTATGTGATAGTTGGCGTGAGACATGCGGGTAAGTCGTACCTGCTGTATCAGCGTGTGCGACAGCTACAGGCAACAGGAAAGGGATGGAACGAAATTCTGTTCGTGGACTTTGAGGATGAGCGTCTGGCGGAGTTCCAAACGGAAGACTTCAACAGCTTGCTGGAGGCCCATCTGAAACTGTATGGCAAGAAGCCTGTGGTGTTTCTGGACGAGGTACAGAACATTCCGCACTGGGATAAGTTCGTGAGGAGGTTGACTGATGCGAAATATAGGGTCTATGTGACGGGCAGCAATGCGAAGATGCTGAGCAAGGAGGTGGCAACTACGTTGGGCGGACGGTTCTTTATCTATGATGCGTACCCATATTCATTCAAAGAGTATCTGGCAGCTCAGCATGTTGAGTTAAAGGAGCATTGGGAGTATGACACAATCCAGAGAAGTCAGGTGAAGCGCCATCTGAACGAATACTTCTACTATGGTGGTCTGCCAGAGATCCTGTCATTCAAGAATAAGCGAGCTATGCTTTCGAGCTTGTACCAGAAGATATACCTTGGTGACATCTGCGCCAGGAATAACATCAAAAATGACCGCGTGATGAACATCCTGATTAAGAAAATAGCAGAGAGTGTGAAGCAGCCTCTGTCGTTTAACCGCTTAAGGAATGTGATTGTATCAACGGGGTCTGCTCTCAGTGTCCCAACGACGATTGATTATGCGGGATATGCAGCTGATAGTTGCCTGATGCTGCCATGGAGAACGAGGTGGGTAAACTGACTGAAAAGGAGACGCAAAAGAAATATTATTTTATAGGCAACGGATTGCTGAATCTATTTCTGATGAACTCAGAGACATCGTTACTGGAAAACATGGTGGCGGTGGAACTATTCAGACGATACAGCAAGGAGAATGTGTATTATCTGCATACTGATAAAGAGATAGACTTTATAGTGCCTGATGAGAAGCTAGCAATCCAGGTGTCGTACAGTATCAAGGAGGAGTCCACTTACAACAGGGAAGTGCCACCACTGGTCAAGTATGCCAAAGCGCACGAGGACTGGAAGTGCCTGCTGATTACTTACGATGAGGAGGGAACGGAAGAGGAAATACCCGTGGTTCCTGTGTGGAAGTGGTTGATGTAGGCCTTAGGGAGCACGAATCTTATTGATTGACACGAATACATTTAAGATATGGATACAAAGAAACTCATTGAAGAGGTTCTATTAGACCTTGGCAATAATAAGAGTCTGACGGATGTTTCCAGTAAAATACAGATTATTGTTAGGTTATTAGGCGACGAGAAGTTGAAATCTTGGTATACCTGTGAGTTCGTAACTGGTTACAAGGATCAAGAACTTCCAGATTATCGTATATCGCGTGCCGTAGAAATAAAGGCAAACTATATAGTACCACAAGGGTTTGGTGCATGGAAGTTGAGTGGTCAGAGCGTGCCAGTAGCTAACTTGGGGCATGAAAAGTATAAGGAGATAATGACAGTCCGTTTTTGCGATACCATTTCAGCCATCATAGAGTACTCAAATCACCCTGAAAATGTGGCCATGTCGTTAAGCCCTTATGAGCTGGCGCTTGTTCAGAAAGTATTAGGCAAGGCCCATATCCAAAATGTCCATAAAGTACTTTCGCCTTCTACATTCCAAACCATCATTGATAATGTACAAGGCCGTATCATAGATATGTTTATAAATTTAAATGAGCGGGTCTTCAATGGAGAGTTGGATTTGAAGTCAAATTCTGCAAAAAAAGAGATACATCAGGTAATCACCAATAATATCACAGTTGGCCTTGTCCAGACGGGATCTGGTACAATAGAGGCAAACAATGCTACAATTGCGGCCAAGATTGAACTGTCACCTTCTACTGATGTGATTGCAAAACTGAATTCGTTAGCTGATGAAATAGAAAGGGTGGTTAAAGATGCAGACGAAGAATTTGACGACATTGCTAGAGAACTGATCGATATTAGGACGGAACTATCAAAACCTCAGCCTAACAGTTCTTTCTTGAAGAAATCATTCAAGGCGTTAACATGGGGTGCAACTGTTTCCTGTAAAACCACCATTGAAGAATTGGTTAAGAAAGCGATAGAATATTTGTCGTAAAAACGAAAGTATTGTTTGAACCTCGTTAATTGTTGTTGCGCTACATGATGAAACAGAATACTTATCCACAGATATGCTATATAGTTTTGCTGGGGCCACGTGACAGTACTATGTTCACGAATGTTCCTCCTATGTCTGTGGTGAGCTCTATGCTTTTTTATCTTGGGAACTTGCCGCAAAGTATGTTTCAGTTTGTTTATGGAGTTGAGTACTATGAAAAACTGAAACACTACGGACTGCAACTAGGCTATGATCTGCGAATGATTTATCCAGATACACCTCAATTTTCCATAGATAGACTGTTGGAACTAACTAAAGACCAACCTCGAGTTATATTACTTTGTACGGATAATGAACAATCGATACAAACATATAATGCTCTCTTTACTGGTAAAATAGACATTGACACACTTTGCATATTATATAGAAAAGTAGAGGTCCTTTGGACAGTTCAATGTGCAAAGGCATTTAATAAAGAGAATGTGTGGAAATGGTTTTACGAGTTTGCTATTAATCATTACAAGATAGATAAAGAACGTCTGCCTTTCTCTGTTCCTATTTTACAGAAAGAAGTGCATGACAAAGGGTATGTATTCTCACCAAGCAGAGTAAATACACAGATACTTAATTCTATTTTAGGGAATTGGGGGTACTCAAAAGAATTGTCCGACGAGGAATCAATAAAGGTAAAGGCGGAAGCTTCGAAAAATGCTTTAGCTGATAAAGATGGGACAGCCCGGCAAGATTTGCTCATTGAACAAATAAAACGTATACGAGCTATTGAAACAATGGTTGCGTATAATGATCCTGACAAGAAAACCATTGAAGACCAGTCTCGTGCTCCACTTGTGCTGGCTATGCCATACACTAGCATAGATATGCGCAAAGTGGAAAGATCATCTGAGATGACACAAGAGGAGAGTAAGATAGCAGACTTCGCCGAGACACTCCTAGGTTATTATTATACCAAAAATTATACGGCATGGAATAGCAAACGTTTCATTGAAACCCCAGAAGATTTTTTGCTTTTACAAAGTCTTCAGAATGCTTTTATAGAACCACGGATTCGTCTATTTGACCTTGTCGGATTATTGCATTGCTCAATGCGATTCTCGCCCTATTTGAGGTTACCAATTATGGGGAAGAATATCAATTCGGAATTATCTTTTGTCGGTATCAAGAATATTGAGAAGTTAGCTTCATCACCGAGCAAAAATAAATCGATACGCAAAGCGATGGAAACAATAGGGAAAAAGATAACTTCAGAGTCTTTAGCTCCTAGTACAGTTGAATTGCTGAAAAAGAGTGTAACGCAAATTGTGGCAATGACAGATCTTCCTATAGAATGGATGATGATAGATGGTGTACCTCTGGGCTTTTCTCATGATGTGTGCCGTATACCTGAAACTCCAGCTACTGGTATGCTAAGTCAATATATGGAGTGTAAGTTTATTCCGTTTAACATACCCAAAGATATCCTAAAACATACGCTTGTTATATTTGGCAACGAAGAGGACGCTTTTGTTAAAGCTCAAGAACCTGTAGTTGATCTGTCAAAAGTATTAGGCTTCAAAATACGCAAATGCCTCACTAAAGAGGCATTCTTTAATACTATTAAGGAAATAGATCCTTTACTGCTGATAGTTGATGCTCATGGAGGAGTGGATGAAGATAACCATCAGTCATATCTTAAAATGGGCGACGAGGTGATTTCTGGAGACAATGTTGTAAAGAGTGATATTCATCCAAGACTTGTTTTTCTTTCTGCTTGTAATACTTTTACAACTTATAATACTGTATCGACAATAGCCAATGCTTTCTTTCAAGTAGGGGCTGCTGCAGTAACTACATCTTATATGCCGCTTCTGATAGAGCCCGCAACCACCTTGTACACCCGTTTACTGAACAACCTGAACATTGCTGCATCTCAAAATGTTCATCGTAATTGGCTCGCTTTTATGTCTCACTTGATGAGGACATCCTATATACAAGCACCGATATACAGAGCTGTAAATAAGGACGTTAAAATAGATATTGATACCCTTACCCATCTTACAACGGAGAGCATGTTCTTCCGCAAACGTACAGAGATATACAAAAACCTTAATACAAACACGTTTACAAAGGGATTGGGAGCAGACTATCAAAATATAATCCCGCATTATTTAATGTATTCTACATTAGGAAGGGCGGACTTGATTCGTTTTGAAACGAGTTTGAAATTTCCAGATGAAGAGGAGAATTGGTAGTTATACTCGAGTTCGGGATAAGATCAGTATGCAAACAGTTCTAACTGCTTTGATTTTCCGACATAAACAGGTAGAGCCTCAGGTTTATTGTCAAAAAAGCAATAGGCGGTAAGGGCAGAGCATAGGTTCATGATAAAGTTATGTATTGAGCGGTGTCGCGAGTGTACGAGGTTAGCTTTATTCTTCAAGAACTCGATGATATAGCGTTTTCGGCGTAATGGATATTTGGTAGGCTGAAAACCCAGGGCTGACGCATAATCCGAACTATAGCCCCAGTTCGAAGAGTTGCAGAGGATTGAGCTTGGCTAAGAACATCTG
>ERZ772764.2064-NODE-2064-length-12055-cov-11.471000_pt1 | contig 12055 bp, 10 predicted proteins | sample MGYA00512163_ERZ772764 | MGnify/ENA primary metagenome ERZ772764 (study PRJEB29015, sample SAMEA2737903) | human oral metagenome | biome: human oral; feature: human-associated habitat; material: dental | place: China | collected 2094 ...
ACTGACAGTTTACAGTAATAATGTTGAATTTCTCAGATTAAGGTTATTAGTTACAACAAAAGAAATTCTTAAGCCATTTTATATTTATGTAAGAAAGTCCATGTATCTTATAATTCCTATAGCGGAAGAGATGATTTTTAGAAAATGGACATATGACTTTTTAAAGACAAGAACTAAATTTTATAATATTATTCAGGCTATTCTGTTTGCATTATTTCATATGATACTTATTGATAAAGTAAAAATTGAGGAAAATATTACAATCAGTTTTTTCTTTTCAATAATAACAGGGGTTGTTTACGGGAATATAAAGGAAAAGACAGGGAATTTGAACTGGTGTATATTTTTTCATTCAGTATATTGTTTCACTTTTGCTTTTATTGGATTAATATATATTGAATTTTTTGTAGGTATGATTGAAAAAGTTTCCAAATTAAGAATAACGGAAATGAGAACACTTCCTTATATATTTGCTATTTCTTTGGTAATTTTTATCTGGACTTTAAAGAAAATAGGAGTGAACTACTATTCATTGAAAGGTGGGGAAAAATATGAATAGAAATAAAAGAACATATTTTTATCTTGCTGTTCATGTTCTTAGTTTGTTTTTATTAGTTTCAACTGTAATATTTATTTTGAATAACATAAAATATTTTGATGAAATAATGGGGAATTATAGAACAAAATTATCAGTACTCTCCTCAATATTTTCAGAAGAGATTAAGACAGTTATCATTGCTCCAATATCAGAAGAGGTAATATTTAGGGAATGGATATATAATTTTTTGAAAAAAAGAACTAAATTTTATAATATTATTCAGGCATTCCTGTTTGGTTTATTTCATTTTTTATTAGTACAGTCTATATATACTTTTATATCTGGAATTTTTTTAGGAAATATAAAAAGAAAGACAGATAGTTTAGAGACAGTGATATTTTGTCATAGCTTTTATAATTTACTGGGGAGTCTGTATGTAAAAATTATTTATTACTATTTAGTGGAATCTGGAGTTAAGATTTTTTTACATACAGAAAATTTTATAATCATGGCTATAGCTTTGTCAATACTTCCAATAATTGGATTTATATGGAGCCGAGAAAAACTTGGAAGAGATCTTTACAAGCTATAAAAAATCTATAAAAGACAGGTTATCAGTATTGACAAATGGCATAAATAAAGGTATCATTTGGAAAAGAGAAAATGTGGAGTAGACATATAACCTGAAATGATATAATTACTGGAATTTGTTTGTTTTTATAAGCGAAATGCATTATAAGATAGATATTTAATGAAGATATGGTTTACATTCCAAAAAGAAGTGTAAGCCATATTTTAATATTAAAAAAAGGGAGGGAAAATATGATTACAACATTGTGTTATCTTGAAAAGGATAATAAATATCTGATGTTACATAGAAATAAAAAGGAAATAGATATAAATAAAGGAAAATGGCTTGGTGTAGGCGGAAAGCTGGAAGATGAGGAAACTCCTGAAGAATGTTTGAGAAGGGAAGTCAGGGAAGAAACAGGCTATGAGCTGAACAGCTTTGAGTACAGGGGACTTGTAATTTTCAACTATAATGCTGATGAACCACTGTTTATGTATCTTTATACAAGTTCTGATTTTAATGGGATACAGAAGGAATGTGATGAAGGGGATTTAAAATGGATTTCAAAAGATGAGATTCTCAACCTTAAGTTATGGGAAGGAGATAAAATTTTCCTGAAACTGCTATTTGAAAATTCTTCATTCTTTTATCTGACTTTAGATTATGAAAATGATGACTTAATAGGGACAAAATTGGAATTTAAGCAGGAATACAGTTCTTTTGAGGTTTTTGTTCCAGAAAAATATGTAGAGAAAATTGTGAAAAATCTGCAGAGATATTCATTGTTGACAGAAGGGTTTTATGCTGATGTCTATTCTACATCTGATACAGTCGGACATTGGAAAACTCTGGAAGGTGGAAGTCCTTTTGATGGAGAAGCGGGGAAATCAAGTGTTGCCCATGAAAAAATAATGAAGTTCAGGGTAAAAAGAGAATTCGAGGAACTGGCGTATTATTTAGTGAAGGAAGCACATCCGTATGAAACTGCGGTTATTAATGTATTCAGGATGGAAGTTTAGAAATTGAGGAAAGGAAAAAAGAATGAAAAAAATGTTTTTATTACTAATATTATTATGCATTATAAATTTAAATCTAAATGCTTTAACAATGAAGGAGAAAATTCAGCAGGATTTGTCAAAAATTGGGGTGAAGCAGGAAATTATTGATGAAACTGTGAAATTGGATAAAGAAACTGGAGAGGGATTTATAACGAAAAACGAAGATGAAGAAGCATCAACAGAAAATGTGGGCAAATGGGAAAAAATTTATTTGAAGGATAAAAAAAATTATGTTGCTTTGGAACGACTTATAGAATCGTATTTTTTGACTGGGACAGAGAATGATCCTAAAAAAGAGAAATATATTTCAGAATATTTGAAAACAAATATTTCTGAAGATAGAAAAAATTTCTTTTTGGGAAAGAATTTTTTGGGCAGTTCACAAGAAAAAACTGAAAAAAATAAATATTTTGAAAAAGTTAAAAGTATTAGCAATAATCAGTATTATTTGAAAGTAATAGATTTTTTTGAGTATTTATCAAAGGAATCAAAAAATATAAATGAAGATGGAAATTCTAAGTTAATGAAACAGAAAATAGATGAAATAACACAAAAAATGGAGGAAATTGATAAAATACTCAATAGTAAAGAGTTGAGAGAAAAGTATAGAATTTCTGATGAAGAGGCATATTCTGAGCAATTAATCTTTTTTTTGGCTGGTGGTACTCTAAAAGTAGCAGCAGGTGACACAGAAGGAATGGTCAATGATTTTATAAATAAAATTGCGAATAAACAGATTTCTAAGGAAGTGGCGGAATATAATAAAAATACAGAAATGATGACTGTTATGACAATTCAGATGGCAATGGCTTTTAAAGGATTTTTTGGAGAAATGTCAGAAAAAGAAATTACAAAACTTGAAAAATTGACAAAAAAACTTCAAGATACTGAAATGTTTAAAAGAATTATGGAAAATTCGGAAAAAGAGGAAACTATTGAAAGTGATTAAAAATATTAAAACTCAAATAAATAAGTGAAAAATAGGAGAAAATGATGAAAAAAATATTTTTATTACTAACATTATTATGTATTATAAATTTAAATGCTTTAACAATGAAAGAAAAAATTCAGCAGGATTTGTCAAAAGTTGGAGTGAAACAGAAAATTATTGATGAAACTATTACTTTTGATAGGCTTTATGCAATGGATGATTCTGATTTACCACTTAATATAGAAGAAATAATAGGCATTTTTGAAAGAATTTATGAAAAAGATGAAAGAAATTATGTGGCTGCTAAAAAGGTTTTACAATTTTATGGAAGAGGTGTCAGTTATAGTATAAGAGAAGATTATAATGAAAAAATAAAAAATGCCGAAAATAAAGAAGAAAAAAAGCTGTATGAAGAAAAAAGGGAAACATTGAAAAAAGATCTTGCTACCTACAAAAAATATTATGATGCATTTATGAAATATAATCCATATGAACACGAAAAATTATTGACTTCATACGAATATTACACGATTATAAATAATGAGAAAAAAGCTGAAGAAATCAAGAAAATTGTAAAAGAAAAATATAAAAATACGATAATTGATAAAATACTTCCTAATGATGAATTAAGAAATGGAATAACGAAATACTATAATTTAGGTAGATTGGTTGAAAAAAAGGTAAATGAGGAATTAAAATTTATTGAAAATGACACAACAAAAGAAAAATATCGAATTTCAGATGAAGAAATTTATAACTTGAAGTTACAGTATTATATGGCAAAAATCTGGACTTATTTATATTCTGTCGATAGGGAAAAAGGAATTGAAATTGCGATTAATGAGCTTGATGGCATAAAAGCAGATGAAAATGCTAAAGAGTATAATTTTCGGCTTGAAAATGGAATAATGCACTGGCTTTTAATTGTAAGTGGTGGCGATAAAAATTACGTAAAAAAGCTTTTAAATATGAAAATAGAAAAAAGAGCAGATAAAATGTATAAATGGGCTAATAATGAAGAAGATAGACTAAGAGAAAAATATCCTGAATTATTTTATGGAAAAAATAATAATGAAGAAAAGGAGGATGAAATTGAAAATTAAGAAAGTTTTCTTGTTAAATATTGTAACAGCATTATTTCTTTTAATAAGTTTTAGTGCAAATGCCCTGACTATAAGGGAAAAAATTCAGCAAGATTTATCAAAAATAGGACTAAATGACAAAATTATTTTAGAAACAGCGGATTTGTATATTGAATATTTTGAATCAGATTTTAGTATTTTAGATGAAGAAGTAAAAGATAAAATAGAAAAATTGCTGAAAAGAGATGAGAGAAATTTTTATTTATCAGAAATTTTACTTAACCATTATTCAATGTCAAAAGAACTTTCAGAAGATAAAAATAGTAAAAAAAATATTCAAAAATATTTTAACTTATATAAAAAATATAGTTTTTATGACTATCTAAAATATTATTATGAAAATCTTTCTCCAAATTATAATAAAAGTATTTATCAAAAAATGAAACAGGAATATTCAGGAACAATTTTTGAAAAAATTGCTGGAATTTGGGAAAAATCAGTGAAAAAAGAAATTGAAAAGACTGGACTAACAGAAGAAGAAAGCAGATTAATTGAAGAAATTTTTGTTGAAATTGATAAAAAGGAAATTCAGGAGCAATTTAGGCTAACAGAAGAGGAAGTTTTTAATTTAAAATTAGAAATACAGTTGGTAAAAATTGAAAATTATTTTTATAAAAAAGAATATGAAAAAGGAATTGACTATTATTTAAGCATAGCAAATGTGAAAAAGGAAAATTTGAAAAAGTATGCTTTGTTTAATCAGGAAGTGATATGGCTATTTGTGGCTTCAAATGTTGGAAATCTGGAAACATTTGAAAAGGCAAGAGAAAAAATAAATAAACTTGAAGCATTGGAAATATATAGAAAAATTAAATATTAACAGATAACATGGTGATATAAAGTAGTAATTTCAAATATTAAAATAAAACGGAAGTGTGGAATGGCAACATATAATTTATTATTTAAAAATCTGGAAGAATTAAAAATAAAAGGTGTCGGAAAAACAAACATAAGCAAGTTTAATAAACTTGGAGTATTCACTTTGCGTGATTTACTCTATTTTTTCCCGAGGGCTTATGAAGACAGGACAAACAGTAAAAACATTGCAGATATTCTGCCAGATGAGTTTGTCGCTGTAAGGGGAGTTATTGTAAATGTCACAACTCAATATATAAAAGCAGGAAGGACAATGTTCAGGGCTATATTGAAGGATGATACTGGAATAATGGAATTAGTCTGGTTTAATAACAGATATATAAAGAGTTATATAAAAATAGGTGATGACCTTCTTGTATATGGAAAGGTAAAAAAATCAGCAAAATTCCAGATGGTAAATCCTGAGTATAAAAGACTGGATGAAAACGGTCTTGTAAAGGGGAAAAGCGGCGAACAGATACTGCCTATTTATCCTTCAACAGCTTCATTAAGGCAGGAATCAATAAGGAAAATAATAAATGATGCACTGCTTGATTATGGATATCTGCTGGAGGAAAATATTCCTGAGGAGCTGCTGAAGAGAGGAAATTTTCTTTCAAGAAAGGAAGCTATATTAAATGTCCATTTTCCTGAAAGTTTTGAAAAGAAGGAAGAGGCAAAGAGAAGATTTATGCTGGAGGAAATTCTTCTTCTGGAAATGGGGATACTCCAGAACAGGCTTGAAACAGACAAAGCAAATAACAATATTTATGAAATAGAAGATAACAAAAAGCTTGTAAGTAAATTTATAGACAGTCTCGAATATGACCTTACAAAGGCACAAAAACATGTAGTTGCAGAGATTTATAAGGAACTTAAGGCAGGGAAAATAGTAAACAGGCTTATACAGGGGGATGTAGGTTCAGGAAAAACAATAGTTTCGCTGATTATGCTGCTGTATATGGCAGAAAACAGTTATCAGGGAGTCATAATGGCACCTACGGAAATTCTTGCCACTCAGCATTATCTTGGAATTGCGGATGAATTTATGAACCTTGATGTGAGGGTGGAGCTGCTGACAGGAAGTGTAAAAGGAAAAAAAAGGGAAAAACTTCTGGCAGAGATAGAAAATGGACTTGTGGATATTGTCATAGGAACACATGCCCTTATTGAAAATGACGTAATATTTAAAAATCTTGGACTGATTATAATAGATGAGCAGCACAGGTTTGGGGTAACACAGAGAAAACTTCTCAGGGAAAAAGGGAGCCTTGCTAACCTTATTGTAATGAGTGCGACTCCGATTCCGCGTTCGCTGGCACTTACAATATATGGAGATCTGGATGTTTCGATTATTGATGAACTGCCTGCCGGAAGAATGCCCATAAAGACAAAGTGGATTAAGGATGAAACAGAAAGACAGAAAATGTATAATTTCATTGCAAAAAAGATTAAGGAAGGCAGACAGGCATATGTCGTTTCTCCACTTATTGAGGAAAGCGAAACCTTAAATGTGAAGTCAGCTCAGGAAACGTTTGAAGAGTATGGTAAAATATTTCCTGACAGGAGAATAGGGCTGATTCATGGAAAGCAGAATTATAAGGAAAAACAGGAAGTCATGAGAAAATTTAAAAACCATGAGTTTGATATACTGATTTCCACAACAGTAATCGAAGTGGGAGTCAATGTTCCAAACGCTTCAATAATGGTAATACGTGATGCCCAGAGATTTGGGCTTTCCTCACTTCATCAGCTTAGGGGAAGAGTGGGAAGAGGACAGTATCAGTCATACTGTTTTCTTGAATCAGAGACTGACAATGAGCTTTCTGCAAGGCGTCTGGAAGTGATGGAAAAGACAACTGACGGATTTAAAATAGCCGAGGAGGATCTGAAATTGAGAAATTCAGGTGAAATAATGGGAACACGTCAGAGCGGAGTTTCAGACATGGTACTGACAGATATTGTTAAAAATGTAAAGGAAATAAAATATGTACGTGATTATGTGGTAAAATACCTTGAACAGAATAACGGAAAAATAAGAAATGAATATCTGAGACTAGATATATATGAAAAATTTCATAAAAAGGGAAAGATAGAAAACTAGAAAATTATTTTAAAAACTGGTACTTTTAATAAATTATACTGAAAAGATTAAATAATTTTTATTTAAATGGAAAGGATTACAATAAATGAGGAAATTAGTAAAAAAATATTTAGCAGAATCAGGATTGCTTTTGATAGGAATTCTCTGGGGACTAGGTTTTGTTTCTGTAAAGATTGGACTAAATGAAGGAATGAACAGGTTTTATCTTACAGGACTTAGATTTTTAGGGAGTTTTGTGTTATTGTCCATATTGTTCAGAAAAAAAATAAAGAAAATTTCACGGGATGATTTAAAGGCTGGCCTAGTATTAGGAATTATTCAATATTTTGGATATGTTTTCCAGACATATGGAGCGGAGCATACTACAGTAGGGAAGAATGCCTTTTTTACAGCAATTAATGTAATAATAGTGCCTTATGTGTTTTGGATGCTAAATAAGAAAAGGCCTGATATATTTTCTTTTTCTGCTTCAATTATCTGTCTGATTGGAGTAGGAATAATGAGTCTTGACAGTAATTTAAATTTCACTCATCTTAATAAAGGAGATGTAGCAACAATCATATCGGCATTCTTTTTTGCACTGCAGGTAGGTTATACAGGATATTTTGGAAGAAAAGTTCATCCAATGAATCTGGTACTTTTACAGATGCTTGTTGGAGGTCTGATGTTTGCAGGGACACAGCTTGCAACTTCAGGAATAAGTGAAGTGACTCCGCTACATGGGAAAACTTTGATAGCAATGATTTATGTAATAGTATTTTCTACAGCAATACCTATGCTGCTTCAGACATATTGTCAAAGATTGACAACTGCTACAAGGGCTTCTATACTGATGTCTACTGAATCAATGTTTGCACCTGTGTTTGCTTTTTTTATTTTAGGAGAGATGATGTCATTGCGTGTTGCGCTGGGAGCTGCTTTAATACTGTTTGCAGTAATTGTTTCTGAAACGAAGCTGGGACTGGTAAAGGAAGAGGATTTAGAAACATTGAAATAAATGTATAAAAAAGAACATGGTTCAGAAAACTTGTAAAATTTAAAAGTTTCTATAAATCATGTTCTTTTTATTGAAAATACATTTTTTAATCCATTATCAGGAGAAGACTATCTATTTTTTCCGTAATTTTTTCCTTGAGTTCACTTTCTTCAAAATAATCAAGAAGATATGTCCCGCCTAAAATATTAAGGTATATGATAATTTCGTTAAACAGTTTAGTCTTTATATTTACTCCATTTTTTTCAAAATCATGGATTGCAGACAAAAAGGCTTTTGTAACAGTAGGACTGTTGCTGAAATTACTTGAAAAAAGATATAGAAGTTTTGTTCTGAAATCTGTTTTAAAAACATTAAGCAGTTCAAACGGATCTGCACGTGTTCCATCATAAACAAGATGTCCTGTCCACCATAATCTTGCTAAAGGATGCATAATAAGAGATTTTCTTTTTCCGTGTGAAAAGAAAAAAGTATTTTTTATCAAATTTTCAGTTGCTTCTTTTTTATCAAAAGAATTTCTATATTTTACATAATCCCAGAAATCGCTATGTGCCATTCCTGCCCATAAATTTTCATTTGCTGCTTCCACAACTGATAAATGTTTCATAGAAGAATAAAGAATTCTTACATTCTCCAGATCAGTCTGCTCAGATCTCTCAGAAGACGTATCAAGATTAAATTGAGGGACATCCTTTTTAAACTCGAGAAAAGGAGAACTATCGTCAAAGAATTTAAAAATCCAGTCATTTGTAGTTGCTTTATAGTTTTCAAGATTAATTTCAATGTTTTTTCTCAATGTTTCAAGGGAAATTTCTTTTAAAAAATTCAGTATCATCCTAGTTCCTCCTCACTCTGTTCGAGTTCCATCATTGCATTGAAACTTCTGCTCACAGGGAAATTTATTATTTTCTGTGCAAGATCATAGGAAAATTCCCTTTCAAGTGTTTCTTTGTTCAGCTCAATATTCATGTTGGAAAGAACTTTTTTAATTGTTTTAAACCAGCTGTATTCCTCAAAATTTTCCAGTTCGGAATTTTTCAGATTTTCAAAGACATAGATTAATGTCGGGAAAATAACGGAAGAATGAAGCAGTGGCTGAAAAACACCCCTTGATAAAATAGAATATTGCTCATATTCAGTTTTGTAAAGGGAAATTCCAATTCTGTCATTCATCATGTCAATTTCCATTCCGCTTTTATTTTCAGAATTTTTTTTCAATATTAAAAATATTGAAGGCATCTGAACAAGATCATCTTTTTCCTTTTCAATTTCAATGTTGAAAGGCTTTGCAATTGCAAGAATGTTAGCTTTTTCAAGATTAAACAGGATATCCTGATAATCGGCATTGAAATTTTTATTTGTATAGTTTTCAATCTGTGTTTTTGCTATAATGAAAAAACAGATATTTATCCTGTTGTTAAGTAAGGATTCGTGTATGGAAATATTTTCAAATCCAAGTTTTGATTTTACTATGGTTCTATAAGAAGTAGAAGGACATTCTATATGAAATACAAATTCAGCATATTCCTCCTTTATAAGTTTTAATAATTTTTCATCATCAGTATTTGCAGTCAGGTGAAAAATTATTTCTTCACCTTTTCTTCCAACTTTCAGGTTTGAAGTGAAGGAAGAATTTACATAGTCATCTGAAAAATAAGTAAGTACAGGGTAAGGATAAAGTCTATACTCTATATTCATATAATTCCACCTCCATCGAACATTCATCGGAATAATTTAAAATAAAGGTCATAACAAATTTTTCATCTTTTTTCAAATTTTCAATATATATTTTATCCTGATTCAGGAAAAGAGGATTATCAATAATATCATCCTTATACGCATTTCTTATTCTTGACTTAAGATTATTCTGTTCACCTGAAAGGCTTATCCGTACACAGGCTTTTTCAATATCTCTCTGAGGAGATATCACAAGTCTGTATTTTTTCAATTTTTTATTTAATATTATTAAACGCATACCGGCATCTTCAACACGTTTTATTTCATGTATCTCAGTAATATTACTGTCAGAATTCGGTAAAGAAAATTCATTTTTCAGATATTGTTCCTCTTCGGCTATATTTGATACATTTCCAAATACTGAATCAGCAACTTCCATAATTTCATCATTAAAATCATCTGTGCTGTTTATTTTAGAATTGTTGAAATCCTCACTGCTTTTAGGTGTAGTTTTTACATTTCTCTTTTTAGGATTTTCACTAATCTGTTCAGCAAAAATTTTTCTAGTTTCATCGCTTATCTTGTCAATTTTATTATTTTCAATACTTGTATCAAGGAGAAGAAGATCATCCGGAAGGAATTTTCCTATTCCTTCAACATCCATGTGTTCATCCACATTACTTTTTCCAAGTTCTATAATTTTATTTATAATCAGCTGTTTCAGTTCCCTGAGAACATTTTTTGCATTTTTGTCAGGATGTCTGTCAGGTTCCCAGCTGTCATGCTGAGGTGCTTCCATTTGCTTAAAGTAATTATTAAGATTATCTCCACTTAAAATAAAGATGGCAGAAAATCTGACGTTTGACGGCAATCTGTCCAAATCAAATATTTTCATTCCGTTTGCACGTGAAATGAGAACTTTTCTGTTTAAGTTGTCATATAAAATTTTCAGTTCAAAAGCTCCCAAATCCCTGAAAGTATCCCCAAGGAAAAAACTGTTAGGGTTTTCTGCAGGATTATCAGTGGATGTAAGCACCTGATAGTAACTCCATATAGACTGATATTTTTTCTTTTCACTTATTTTAAAGCTTTCAATTATGTTTTTCAATGTATTTTCTGAAATTGTCATATTTCCTATTTTTACAATAAGATTTTTATTGTAAATAGCAACAAGGAAATTATCCAGTATGGCTATAACGAGTTCTTCCTGCCATTTGCTGTCATTCAGGAATCCTGCTATATAAAGATCTGTTCCTGTAGTACCGTTTCTTCTGAATGAAGAATCAAGATTAAGCTCTTCAAATAAAGGAGTATTTTTTTCAGTTTCTCCGTAATATCCTATTCCCTGTGTAAATCTTTCAGTATTTCCGACCTTCCATTTAGGAGGGCCTGATATTGAAATCTGATATCCCATTCCCTGTGTATTTTTATCATCTTCCAGCGGGAAGGAAATGAGCCTTGAAACACCTTGTGAAGCAAGAATTCCTTCAGTGTCATAACTTGTGTAGAAGACAGTTCTTATATCTGAACACGCAAAAGGAGCAGATTTACCGATACCGTAACTTCCACCTGCTGCACCCTGTTTATCAGAAATACCTGAAGATTTTATAAGGCTTTGCCATGGATTTACTGCATATGGCTCTTTTGAACCTGTAAGTCCAGTAGTATTGAAATCACTGATTCTTAAAATATCTATATTTTTGTCATTCATTCTGGCACATGCATTTTCAAAGAAAATTCTTGCCTTCTGATCTGTTTCAAAATGAAGACACGTATTTAAAGCTTCATTTAATTTTGCATAACCCGGTATATTTTTTGTTTTTATCTGAAATTTAGAAAATTCAACAGTTACCGGAATTGATGCATCAAGACGTGCATCCAGTGAATTTTGGCATACCTCCTTAGCCAAAGAAGAAAATAGAGTTCCTCTATAAGTTTCAATTCCTGCTTCACTTATTCCATGCCTTTGGGAAAAGTTACTTTCAGGAAAATTCCAATCTATATTGCTCATATTTATAAAAACTGAAATTTATGACACTTTCAGTTTAAACCCTCCTTTAATTTTATATATTATAACATCTTAAATTTATCATAAATAATTTACAATAGTCAATAGTTTTTAAAAAAATATTAGGGTAATCGCATGTTAAAATTTTCTTTTTTAAAATAAATAATCTTATCCAAG
>ERZ772764.2066-NODE-2066-length-12052-cov-3.674419_pt1 | contig 12052 bp, 10 predicted proteins | sample MGYA00512163_ERZ772764 | MGnify/ENA primary metagenome ERZ772764 (study PRJEB29015, sample SAMEA2737903) | human oral metagenome | biome: human oral; feature: human-associated habitat; material: dental | place: China | collected 2094 ...
GCTACGAGATGGCGCAGATGGTCGCCAAAGCCATGGCGAAGGAAGATCAGGTCAATGCACAGCAGAAGGCCATGATCGACCGCCTCGCCGCAGAATTTGCTGAAGAGCTGGGCAACCTCGGCGTTCGCGTCGAAAATCTTGAGCAAAAGGCAGACAACGTGAAGTGGGAGGGCGAGCTTCGCTACGTCCACCTCTCGCACCGCGACGAAAATGCCGCGGGCGCGACCGACAAGCACTCGGTCAACACGCTGCAGCTGCGCCTTTTGCCCGTCGCCACGGTCAACGATCATTGGAAGGTGCGCGCGCGTCTGACCGGATCGGTGAAGCTCGCAGAAGATCAGGCGAGCAACGTCGCCCTGAGCTACCTCTACGCCGACGGCAACTACGGCAATCTGCGCATCCAAGCGGGCAAGATGTCGCACTTCTGGTCGTACTCCGACGACGGCCTCGTCGCCGACTCGTGGTTCTCGGGCGCGATCTTGACCTACGGCACAAAGACGAAGATCATGGTCGAAGGCGGACGCTGGAACATGGGGAACGCCGCCCTCAGCATCTCGGGCAGCGACAAGCTCGGCGGCCGCACGGCCTCGGACTACACGGCGAAGCACTACGGCATCGGCGTCGACCATGCGACGGGAAAACTGCAGGCGGGCGTCGCCTACCGCCACTATGATTCGGACGTGTTCCAGTTCCTGCCCGCCTATCGCGACGGCGCCGTGACGGACAAGGCGGGCATCCTCTCCGTCGGCGGCAAGTACAGCTTCACGAAGGACGTCGCCCTCGCCGCACGCTACGCGAGAAATCTCGAAGCGGACAACTACAACCAGTCGGCAGACGTTCAGCTCAACTACAAAGGCTCGAACGTCGCCAGCCCCGGCTCGTGGGGCATGTACCTCGCCTATCGCCACCTCGGCGGCTACAGCACGCTCATGCCAACCTACGAGCTGCACCGCCAGACCTACAAGATCCCCGTGGCGGGCGGCGAGTACGGCACGAAAGGCTGGGTCATCGGCGCAAGCTACGCGCCGATGAAGAACACGAACATCGACATGGCCTACTTCCACGGCAAGTCGCTCGGAAGCGACCGCAGCGCGAAGACCTTCTACACGCGCGTGCAGATGTTCTGGTAAGGTTTGGGAAATCGCATAAATAAAAACAGGATGCCGCAGGAGGGGAATTTTCCTGCGGCGTCCTGTTTTTATATGAACAGCCGCCTTTTTATCTCCATCAAATACGATATTATCTCCATCATTCAACAATAAAATGATGGAGATAAAAAGAACCGATCCTATGCTATAATAGAACGAAAGAAAGGAGGCGACACGCCCCATGAAGCAGCGATTCACCTACGGCGTCGTGCATATCGGCTCTGTTCATACGAGCCTCCTCATCGCATCATTCGCCGCGCTCGACGATGTCGAGATCATCGAGCGCGTGCGCAAGGAGACGCGGTTCGGCGAGGAGGTGTTCCGTCACGGGCGGCTCTCCTTTGACTCGATCCGCGAGCTTTGCCGCATCCTCGCAGGCTTTCGCCGGCTTCTCGCCGACTACGGCGTGACGCAGGTCTTCGCCATCGGCACGTCCGTCCTGCGCGAGGCAGAAAATCGCCTCGGCATCCTCGATCAGATTCGCATTCGCACAGGCTTTACGGTTGAAGTCGCCGACATGACGCAGGAGATCTACTACAAGTTCTTTGCCCTGAGTCACGAGCTTTTGGAGAACGCGGAGAACTTCGGCGAAAAGCCCGTGCTGCTCATGGACATCACGTCGAGCGGACTCGGCCTCACGGGCTGGCAGGCGGGCAGGCTGCTCTTTCAGCAGAACGTCGCGAGCGGCAGCCTGAGCATCCTTGAGCATTTCAGCGAGAAGGAACGCGAGAGCCTGACCTTTCCCTCTGCCGTGCGCGACTACATCCACGCGACCCTCTCGCCGCTCTGGCCGAGCATCGAGCATCATGCGATTCGCTATCTCGTGCTCTCGGGACTCGAAGCGCGCACCGTCGCCGCGCTCCTCGCGCCGGGCGCGAAAGGCGCGTATACGTTCGTAGAGGGCGAGGACTTCCTGCGCTTCCTCGACTCCTTCGCGGGGCTGACGCCGCAGAAGCTCATGACGCGCTGCGCCGTCACGGAGAGCCGCGCCCATCTCCTCATGCCGACACTGCTCCTCTACGGCGAAGTCGTGCGTGCGACGCGCGTCAAGGGCATGTTCCTCATGGGCACGACATTTCTCATGAGCTACAGCGTCTATCGCGGCGCACAGCTGGCGGAACTTTCGTGCCTCGCCGAGCAGGAGGAGCGCACCGTGCAGCTCGCACGCACGACGGCGGAGAAGTACGGCTCGACGAGAGAGCACTGCGCGCGCGTCGAGCGGGCGGCCACGGAGATCTTTTGTGCCTTGGGCGGTGCACATGGGCTTTCCTCGCGCGCACTCTTGCTGCTCAGACTCAGCGCGATCCTGCACGAGACGGGAAAGTTCATCAACCTGCGCCACTACAGCCGCTATTCCTATCAGATCATCATGGGCACCGACTTCTTCGGCGTTTCCGAGGCGGAAAAGGAAATCGTCGCGAGCGTCGCCTACTACTACAACCGCGAGAATCCCGGCAGCAAGGATGAGCACTATGCGCGCCTTTCGCACGAGCAGCAGGTCACGATGCTCAAGCTATGCGCCATCCTGCGCCTTGCGGACGCGCTCGACCAAGGGCACAGCGGCAAGATTGCAAGCCTTTCCGTCAAGCTCTCAAAGGAGGAGCTTTGCGTGCGCTTCGAAGCGGAAGAGGACATCTCCTTGATTCGCTGGACATTCGCACGCGCCGCCGCGCTCTTTCGTGAAATCTTCGGCATCGAGCCTGTCCTGTGCAAAGCGTGAGGAGGAATCGTCATGGACATGTTGAAAAGAGCCTATTTCCTGAACCGCGAATGTTCGTGGCTGAGCTTCAACCAGCGCGTCCTCAAGGAATCGACGCGCGAGGAGAATCCCCTGTTGGAGCGCCTGCGCTTCATCGCCATCGCCTGCTCGAACCTCGATGAATTCTTCATGATCCGCGTCGCCGGCCTGAAGCACCTCGTCGCGAGCGGCGTCGCGCACAAGGACATCGCAGGGCTTTCTCCCGGCGAGCAGATGCTCGCCGTCTCGCGCCAGGCGCACCGCCAATACCGCGCGATCTATCGCTGTCTCGCGCTCGTCACCCGAGAACTCGCCGCAGAGGGCATAGGCTTCGTGCGCCCCGAAGAGCTGACGGGGGAGCGGGCACTGTGGCTCGCGGAGCTTTTTGAGCGCGAGATCTATCCCGTCGTCACGCCCATGGCGCTCGACCCCGCGCACCCCTTCCCCTTCCTCGCGAGCCGCAGCCTGAACCTCGCCGTGAAACTTCGCCGCGCGGGCGAAAGCACCGAGCATCTCGCCATCGTGCCCGTGCCCGCGCCCGTGCTCGACCGCCTGTGGAAACTGCCGGGCGAGCCGACCTTCCTCTTCTTGGAGGACATTCTGCGCTTCTTCGCCGCACGCTTCTTCACGGGCTGGGAAATCGTGCAGACGGCGGCCTTCCGCCTCACGCGCGACGCCGACCTCGACATCCGCGACGATGTCGAAGATCTCTTGGCAGAAGTCGAGAAATCGCTCGAAAAAAGGCGCAAGGGCGCAGCCGTGCGCCTTGAGGTCGCCGAGGACTTTCCCGCCGATCTCCTCGATTTCCTCAAGGAGCAGCTTTCGCTGGAGGAAATGGACGTCTACCGCGCGAAAGGCCCGCTCGGCGCCGCCTTCTTCGCCGCGCTCGCCAATCTCGCGGGCTTCGACCGCCTGCGCTACCCGCGCTTTTCCCCGCGCCCGGCAGAGCTTGCCGCCGAGGGCGACATCTGGCAGGCGATTGAAAAAGACGACATCCTCGTGCACCATCCATTCGACTCCTTCGCCATCGTGGAAGACTTCCTCGCCCGTGCCGCCGCCGACGAGCGCACGCTCGCCATCAAGCAGACGCTTTACCGCGTCGCAGGCGACTCGCCCATCATCGCCGCGCTCGAAGAGGCCGCGAAAAACGGCAAGCAGGTCACCGTACTCATGGAGGTCAAGGCGCGCTTCGATGAGGAGAACAACATTCTCATGGCGCGCCGTCTCGAAGAAGCGGGCTGCCACGTCATCTACGGCATCTTGGGGCTCAAGACGCACTCGAAGATCACGATGGTCATACGGCGCGAGGAAGACGGCATCCGCCGCTACTGCCACCTCGCGACGGGCAACTACAACGGCGCGACGGCGAAGATCTACACCGACGTCGGCCTCTTCACCGCCGACGTCCTCACGGGCGTCGACGCCTCGGCGTTCTTCAACTTTCTCTCGGGCTTCTCCGATCCGCCCGTCTGGAATCGCCTCGCCGTCGCCCCGCTGACGCTCCGAGAGCGCATCACCGAGAGCATCGAGCGGGAAATCGCGCACGCCAAGCGGGGCGAACGCGCCTACATCGCGGCGAAGATGAATTCGCTCCTTGACCGCTTCATCATCGCCAAGCTCTACGAAGCCTCGGCGGCAGGCGTCGAAATCGACCTCATCGTGCGCGGCATCTGCGTGCTGCGCCCCGGACTCAAGGACGTCAGCGAAAACATCCGCGTGCGCAGCATCGTCGGCCGCTTCCTCGAACACAGCCGCATCTTCTGCTTCTATAACGGCGGCAAGGAGGATGTCTTCCTCTCGTCCGCCGACTGGATGCCGAGGAACCTCAACAACCGCATCGAACTCATGACGCCCGTGCGCAAAAAGGCGCACAAGAAGCGCCTGCTCGCGCTCCTTGCCACATACCTCGCCGACAACACGCGCGCCTGGCTCATGCATCCCGACGGCAGCTACCGCCGCGTGCGCCGCGCCAAAGGCGAAAAACCGCGTGCCGCGCAGGAGGAGCTGATGAAATGCAACTTCCCGATGCACTGATGTTTGCATCAAACTCCTTGAATATGAGGCCGCGTCTGGTATATAATGAAATGAATATCTTTAGTGGGAAAAGGGGGCGGCGATGTTTATGGAGCAGGAGAAGAGCGGATCGGAGTTTCCTCGCACTCAGATCGACAAGCTCAGCGCCAAGTCGCTGGATAATATTCTCAAGAGTACGGTCAGCACGATCGAGACGAACAAGACGCAGATCTTCGGCATCTACGAGGCGGCGCGCGGCGAGGTCGAGTCGAGCCGGCGCACGCTTGAGGATCTGCGGGAACTTACACGCCAGACGATCGAGAAGGTCGACGAGCTTTCGGAAATCGAGCAGCGGGAGAAGAAGAAGCTAGCCGAGACGAGCAGCGACTTCGGCAATTATTCGGAGGAGCGCATACGCGAGCATTACGAGTCGGTCAAGGACATTCAGATCGAGCTGAGCGTGGCGCGGGAGAAGGAGAGCCAGCTTCGTGCGCAGCGCGACGCCTTGGAACTTCGTCTGCACGGTTTGAAGGAAATCTTGAAGACGGCGGAACATCTGGCGATCTGCATCGGCTCGGTCTTGAGCTATCTGAGCGATCGGATCAACGGTGTCGTCTGGCAGATCGAGGAGGCGCAGAAGAGCAAGTTCGTCGGCGCGCAAATCATCAAGGCGCAGGAGGAGGAGCGTCTGCGCGTTTCGCGTGAGCTGCACGACGGCCCGGCGCAGGACATCGCGAATCTCATCTTTCAGGCGTCGATCATCGAGCGCATGGTCGACCGCGATCCCGAGGAGGCAAAGCGCGGCCTGCAGGAACTTCGCCAGCACATTCGCGGCTGCCTGACGGACATGCGCCAGATCATCTTCGACATGCGCCCGATGTCGCTCGACGATCTCGGCCTTGAGCCGGCGCTGCGCCAGCTGATCAGCAAGATGCGCGAGCGCGGCATGCTCGATGCTTCCATCGCCGTGGAGGGCGAGGAGCAGAAGCTCGCGAAGTATGCCGAGGTCAGCATCTTCCGCATCGTGCAGGAATCCCTGAACAACGTCAGCCGCCATGCGGGCGTCAAGAAGGCGGAGGTGCGCATGCTCTACACGGCTTCGGCGCTCGCCATCACGGTCAAGGACGAGGGCAAGGGCTTCGATCCCGATGCAGAAGAGGACGCCGTGCCGAGCGAGGAAGAGCAGTTTGACGACGATCGCGACGTCAACGATCCCATATCGAGGAACGCTTACGGCCAGTACGGACTCCTCGGCATGAGGGAGCGCGCCGCCATCATCGGCGCGGAACTCAACATCATCTCGGAGATCGGCAAAGGAACGTGCATCCATCTGCGCATGCCGTTCCGCCCGAACGTGCTTGCGCCCGAAAAGGCTGCGAAGAAGTGACGGCGGACGAAAGACAAAGACGCGCGCCGCTCGCCGCCGCCATGTGCGCTTACGGGGAAGCGGGCGCTCTCGCCTTTCATACGCCCGGACACAAGCAGGGACTGGGGGCGCATGCGCTCTTGCGCGAACTCGTGACGGAAGCAGGCCTTCGAGAAGAGGTCTCTCTGATGGAGGAGCTTGACGATCTGCACGAGCCGACGGGCTGCATCGAGGAGGCGCAGGATCTCGCCGCCGCGCTTTATGGAGCGGATGCGGCCTTTTTCGCCGTCAACGGCACGACGGGCGCGATCCATGCGATGCTCGTGGCCGCGCTCTCGCCGGGCGACGCCGTGCTTGTGCCGCGCAACGTGCATCGCTCCGTTTTCGGTGGCCTCGTGCTTTCCGATGCGCATCCCATCTACATTGAGCCGGTCGTTGACGAGGCGCTCGGCATAGCGCACGGGCTTAGTACGGAGGCGGTGCGCGAGGCGTGCCGTCTGCATCCTGAGGCGAAGGCGCTGCTGCTCGTTTCGCCGACGTATTACGGCGTCGCCTCCGACGTGCGTGCCATCGCCGAGATCGTGCACGAGGCGGGCATGGCACTCCTCGTCGACGAGGCGCACGGCGCGCATCTCGCGTTCTCTGACGATTTGCCGGAGTCGGCGATCGCGGCGGGCGCCGATCTCGTCGCGCAGAGCACGCACAAGCTCCTCGGCGCGATGACGCAGGCGTCGCTCCTGCTGCTTCGCGAAGGGCGCATCGAAAAAGAGCGCGTGCAGCGGGCGATGAGCCTCCTGACATCGACGAGCCCGAACTACCTGCTGCTGGCATCCCTCGACATCGCTCGCCTGCAGATGGCAGAGGCGGGCGCGGCGCATCTTGCCCGCGCCGTGGGACTCGCGCGGGAACTTCGGCGCGAGGTGAATGCGACGCCCGGACTCTTCTCTTTTGGCGAAGAGCGCATGGGAGGCGCGGGAGCATTCGCGCTCGACCCGCTGAAGCTCACGGTGACGGTCACGGGACTCGGCCTGACGGGCGCGGAAGCCGCGCATATCCTGCGCCATGAGCACAAGATCGAGGCGGAGCTTTTCGATGCACAAAACGTGCTCTTCCTCCTCACCTATGCCGATACGGAAGAAAGCGCGGGAAGGCTTTTAGCGGCATTGCGCTCTTTGGCGCAGCGCCGGACGGCGCAAGCGGCGACTGCCGCTGCGGCAGCGATTGCGGTGCCCGATGGCGGAAAAGCGCAGGCCACCGTGCGCCTTCCCGCCGCGCCTCCCGTGGCAATCCCACCGCGCGAGGCGTTCTATCGCCGCTCTGTCCCTTGCCGCCTGCGCGAGGCGGCGGGGCGCATCGCGGCGGAAACCATCGCCTTTTATCCGCCGGGCATCCCTGTGATCTGCACGGGCGAGGTCTTTACGGCGGAGGTCTGCCGCTACATCGAGGCGATGGCGGCGGCGGGACTCAAGGTCACGGGCGCGGCGGACGCATCGCTTCGGACGCTGCGCGTGCTCGCGGACGATGTGGAGCAGGAGGAATGAGTGTGCCGCGCGTCAGGCGTGCTCGCTATAGGGAAAGGGGATTTCTATGAAGGTGCTTGTCACGGGCGTGAGCGGACAGCTGGGCTTCGACGTCATGCGCGAGCTTCTCGCGCGCGGCATCGAGGCGAAGGGCGCATCGAGGAGCGACTTCTCCTTGACGGACTTCGCCTCAATGCGCCGCTTCGTCGAGGCGCATCGGCCGACGGCGATCATCCACTGCGCGGCGTATACGGCAGTGGACAAGGCAGAGGACGAGCCGGAGCTTTGCCGCGAGGTGAATGCGGCGGCGACGGGCGAACTCGCGCGTCTCGCGAAGGAGATCGGCGCGAAGTTCCTCTACATCAGCACGGACTATGTATTTCCAGGCACGGGCGAGGACTTCTACGAGCCGGAGGATGAGAAGGCGCCGTGCAACGTCTACGGCGAGTCGAAGCTTCTCGGCGAAGAGGCGGCGCGAGAAGCGCTCGAAGAACTCTTCATCGTGCGCATCTCGTGGGTCTTCGGCGAAAACGGCAAGAATTTCATCAAGACGATGCTGCGCCTTGCCGAAACGCACGAGGAGCTTTCCGTCGTCGGCGACCAGATCGGCTCGCCGACGTACACGCGCGATCTCGCGCGTCTGCTCGCCGATATGATTGTGACGGAGAAGTACGGCGTCTACCATGCGACGAACGAGGGCACATGCTCGTGGGCGGAGCTTGCCGCAGAAGCGCTGCGCCTCGCGGGCAAGAAGACGCGCGTGAAGGCGATCAAGACGGAGGAATATCCGACGAAGGCGAAGCGACCCAAGAATTCGCGCCTGTCGAAGAAATGTCTCGATGATGCGGGCTTCTCGCGCCTGCCCGATTGGCGCGATGCCGTCGCGCGGTACGTCGAGCTGATTTGACGCATCCGTGCGAGCGTCTGGCGATTTTATTTTTGCAGAATAATATTCTTTGCTTGAAGGAGGGGAACTTCATGGCGCAGGATGTAGTGATTCGTATGGATGAGGCGTTATCTTTGCAGTTTGGCAAGGTTTGTGATGAAATAGGTCTTCCGATATCCGCGGCGTTTTTGATTTTTGCAAAACGTGTAGTGCGCGACAGGAAAATTCCATTTGAACTTTCAGCTGACCCGGATCCATTTTATTCAGAAAGCAATATGGCTCATATTCGGCGCGGTATTGCCGCCTTCAAGGCAGGGAAATTCGCAAAGCATGATTTGATCGAGGTTGAAGACGATGGAGAAGCGCTGGTTTGATGAGGCATGGGAGGATTACCTCTATTGGCAGATGCAGGACAAGAAGACCTTGAAAAGGATAAATATCTTATTGAGAGATATTGAGAGGAATCCTTTTGAGGGGATCGGCAAACCTGAGCCGCTTCGTGGTGAATTGGGTGGTCTGTGGAGCCGCAGGATCGATGAAAAGAATCGCTTGATTTATTGCATTTCGGATGATTCGTTACAGATTTTCTCTTGCAGGGGTCATTATGATTAAGGCTTGTTATATGCAGCTGATTCGCGCTGATTTGACGCATCCGCATGAGTGGGCTATAATGGGTTCGCTGAGTCATGCGGCATGGCTGCATTTTGTTTAGGAGGTGCTGCATTTTGAATATACTGGTGACCGGCGGCGCGGGCTTCATCGGCTCGCATCTCGTGCGACATCTTCTCGCGAAGGGCGAGAAAGTGACGGCGCTCGACAATTTGTCGACGGGGCTTGCCGAGAATTTGCCGCCCGAAGCGAAGCTCGTCGAGATGGACATCTTGGATGAGGAGCTGCCGAAGGTCGTGGCGGCGGGGGCTTTCGACGCCATCGTCCACCTTGCGGCGCAGACGATGGTCGACACGTCGATCAAAAATCCGCTTCTCGATACGCGCGAGAACCTCCTGGGAACGGTGCAGGTCCTGGAAGCGGCGCGCGCGGCGAACGTCAAGCGCGTCATCTTCGCTTCGACCGCCGCCGCCTATGGCGACGTGAAGGAGGACGACCTGCCCGTGCGCGAAGCGCAGCCGACGGAGCCGATGTCGTTCTACGGCCTGTCGAAGCTCTCGGTGGAGAAGTACCTTGAGATGTATCGTAAGATTTACGGCATGGAGTACGTCGTCCTGCGCTTTGCGAACGTCTACGGCGAGCGCCAGGGCGACGGCGGCGAGGGCGGCGTCATCAGCATCTTCGCCAAGGCGGTGGCTGAGGGGCGTGACATCACGATCTACGGCGACGGCGAGCAGACGCGCGACTTCGTCTATGCGGGCGACATCGCCGAGGGCATCTTGGCGGCGCTTCGTACCGAGGAAGTGAATGCCGCCTACAACCTTTCGACGCAGACGGAAACGAGCCTTCGCGAGCTCGTGTCGCTCCTCGCTGAGATCTGCGGGCGCGAGATCGTCCCGAAGTACGGCGCGGAGCGCGAGGGAGACATCTACAAGTCCATGCTCTCGAACAGCCGCGCCCGCCGCGGCCTCGACTGGCAGCCTGCCACAACGCTTGCCGAGGGGCTTCGGCGCACATACGAGTACTTCTGCGGCAAGTGCGAGGGCTAGAAAAAAAGAACCTGCCTTGGCAGGTTCTTTTTTTCGAGAGCACGGATGAAATGAAGTCGCGCAGACATGTGAAGCCGGGCGGCTGAATGTATCAGCGCTTCCCTGGAAGTATATTCAGCTGTTGATGATCAGCGCCATGAACACGAGGTCTTCCGTGCCGTTTTCGTTCGACAGGCCGTGATACTCGCCATCGGGACAGAAGGTCGTCGTTCCGGGGCCGACTTCGACCTCCGTGCCGTTGTCGTTGTAGACACCCTTGCCCTGCAGGATGAAGTATGTCTCGCTGTTTCCCTTGTGCTGATGGTAGCCGAGCGACGAGCCGGGCTTGATCGTGACGCGCGCGAAGGTCGAGCACTTGTCGCCCATCTGCTCCTTGCTCAAGAGGTGCTCAAGGCTGACCTCTCCCTTGCCGCCTGCGGCGTTCTTGCGGATTTCGATGTTTCCTTGCAGAATTGCCATGTGGTTCGCTCCTTTTCACTGTTTTATTCTACTTCTTTATACCTATTGCTTTTATTCGCGGATTCTTCGCGGAATCCTCTTTTCCAGGAAAGGGAAATTGTTCGATGATCCAGTTTCTGAAATTCGGGGCGAGTTTCTTTCTGCCGCCCGGTATCTTTTTTCTCGCCTTTCTCTTCCTTGCTTTTTTCGCATGGAAGAGGGGCGAGCGCTTCGCAGCGAAAATGATCGTGCTCATCACCATGGTCTTTTACCTCTTGTCGACGTACCTTGTTGCCGATATGCTCATGGGATCGCTCGAAAGCGCCTATGAGCCGCCCGCGAAGCCTGAGGGAGACGTCGTCATCATGCTCGGCGGCGGCGCGTTTTCCGATGCTCCCGATGTTGACGGCGAGGGAGCTTTGACGGCAAGCCCCTCGGCGCGTCTCCTGACCGCCGTGCGGCTCGCACAGAAGCTCGACCTGCCGATCCTCGTATCGGGCGGGCAGGTGTTCCAGGAGAGCGGCAAGGAAGCGCTGCTCGCCAAGCGCACGCTCGTTTCCCTCGGCATCCCCGAGAGCCGCATCCTCGTCGAGGGCGCGAGCCAGAACACGGTGCAGAATGCGGCCTATACGGCGAAGATCCTCAAGGAGCACGGCCTCGTGCGCCCGATCCTCGTCACGAGCGCCTTCCACATGAAGCGTTCCGTCCTGAACTACGAGAAACTCGGCATCGAGGTCGTGCCGTACCCGACGGATTACATGGTCAGCCATCATCCGATCTTTCATGTTGTGAAGCTCGCGCCTTCGGCGGACGCGCTGCATACGAATGCCGTCGTGCTGCAGGAATGTCTGCGCACTGCCGTCACATACTGCTTGGGGAAATGACATGGCAAAAGATATGACCGAGGGAAGCCCCGCGAAGCTTCTCCTCTTCTTCACACTGCCTCTCATCGCGGGCAATATCATGCAGCAGCTCTACGCCTTCATCGACACGCTGCTCGTCGGGCGCTTCCTCGGAATCGAAGCGCTGGCCGCCGTCGGCTGCACGGGCAGCCTGATGTTTCTGATGCTCGGCTTCGTCATCGGTCTGACCTCGGGGCTGGCCATCTGTACGGGGCAGCGCTACGGCGCGAAGGACGCCGCAGGCGTCAGAAAGAGCGCGGCGGCGTGCGCTGTACTTTCCTTCTCAATCGCCGTCCTCTTGAGCATCGTCGGCTTCTTCTTCTGCCGTCCGCTGCTTGAATTCATGAACACGCCGTCCGAGTTATTGGACAATGCGACGGCGT
>ERZ772764.2067-NODE-2067-length-12049-cov-2.701517_pt1 | contig 12049 bp, 10 predicted proteins | sample MGYA00512163_ERZ772764 | MGnify/ENA primary metagenome ERZ772764 (study PRJEB29015, sample SAMEA2737903) | human oral metagenome | biome: human oral; feature: human-associated habitat; material: dental | place: China | collected 2094 ...
AACAACTCCCCCAACACCATAGCAAACACGACTCCTGCCTGCAACGCAGATGAAACAGCATTATTTGAATCATACAGACAGGCCATCTGAAAACCAAGGGCATCATACCAAAGTTTTCAGACGGCCTGTCCAATCAACCGCAATCAGAACAATGAGTCCAACTGCTTATTATTGCCACCGCTGTTGGTCGGATTAACCGGAACTTCTCCCTGATTATCCGAAGAATCAGCCTGACCGCTTGAACGGCGGCGAGGAGTCCCGTCCTCATCAGACGGAGAACGCGGGCGACCGGCAGCCGGGCGAGGGACGCTGCCACTGTTATCCAAAGTCAGTTCGGGGCTGGTTACCAAACGCTCCTTCATATAGTACTCACCGCCTTTAGCTACGATGCCCTCAGGCACTTTCATACCTTTGCTTTCTGTTCCTTTTAAAGCAAAACGCATGTAGTCCACCCAAACAGGCAAAGCAATCGTACCGCCGTAACCGGCACGACCCATGCTTCTCGGTTTGTCAAAGCCGACATATACCGCCGTTCCCACCCTCGGATTAAAACCGACAAACCATGCGTCTTTATTATCGTTCGTCGTACCAGTTTTGCCCGCAATATCCGACCGGCCAATACTCAACGCACCGCGCGCCGTTCCGTAACGGACTACGTCCTGCATGATTCTGTACATAATATAGGCATTACGGGGATCAATGACCTGCGGCGCATTCTCACCCGCCACTAACGGCTGCATTTGAGCGCGCAAACGACCCTGACTATCATAAATCTTATCTATAACATGGGCCGAAACCTTATAACCGCCGTTGGCAAATACAGTATATGCTTCAGCCATACGCAACGGAGTCGTTTCACCTGTACCCAATGCCATCGACAAACTGGCTGGAATTTCAGACGGCCTGAAACCGAAACGTTGAATGTATTGTTGTGCATAACCAACACCTATTGACATCAAAATACGGATGGAGACCATGTTTTTCGATGCCGTCAATGCTTGCCGCAAAGTAATATAGCCAGAATAGCGCCCGTCCGAATTTTTAGGATTCCATACCGAACCATTGGGTCCTTTCCCCGGTAAAGACAGCGGCGCATCGTTAATTTGGGTTGATGCCGTCATTCCTTTTGCCAACGCTGCCGAATAGACAAATGGCTTAAACGACGAACCGGGCTGGCGCATCGCCTGAGTCGCACGGTTAAAAGTCTTACTGTAAAAATCATATCCTCCAACTAACGCACGAACGGCTCCTGTTTTGGCATCAAGAGATACCAAAGCACCCTGCAGCGAAGGCTCCTGCACCACTGTCCAACCTTTACCTGTACTCTTCACACGGATAACAGAACCTCGGCGGATACGGTCATCACCCATTTTTTTATTGTTGACAGCACGAGCGGCAAATCCTAAAGAACCATGATTTAATGTAACTTTACGGCCACTTGGCAACTGGATTTCAATGCCCTTTCCGGAAGCCTCCAAGACAACGGCTGGAACCATTTTGTCTACCGTATACACGCTAGACAAATACTGTCCGACAGTTTCCTCCACATTATCTGATTTACTCAAATCCAAATAATTTTCCGCCCCACGGTAACTGCTCCCACGGTCAAAATTACGCAGGACCTTGCGTAAAGCCTCCGTTGCAACCCTCTGATTTTCGATATTGACGGTCGTGTAAACTTTGAATCCTTGGGTATATGCCTCTTCGCCGTATTTTTCGTACAACTCCTGCCGTACCATTTCGGCAACATACAATGCATTTTGATCTATTTTCTGAACAAACCGTTCATAATGCAGCTCCTCCTTCAAAGCCTCATCACGCTCTTGCGGCGTAATCATTTTTTCTTCAACCATATTGTTCAAGATATATTCCTGACGAAGCTTCGCACGCTCAGGATTCACAATCGGATTATATGCCGAGGGAGCCTTCGGCAAACCTGCAAGCATGGAAGCTTCACCCAGTGTTAGATCTTTTACATTCTTGTTGTAGTAGATTTGCGCCGCGGCAGCAAAACCATAGGCTCTTTGCCCCAGATAAATCTGGTTGAAATACAGTTCCAAAATCTGATCTTTACTCATTGACTGTTCGATTTTGTACGCCAACAACGCTTCATTAAATTTTCTAGAAAACGTCCGCTCGTTGCTCAAATAGAAGTTCTTCGCAACCTGCTGAGTAATGGTGCTTGCGCCTGACTGTACCCCTCCTGCAACAACATTGCCGATAAGAGCACGAGCCACACCAAGCACATCAACCCCCCAATGCTCATAAAACCGCTTATCTTCAGCAGCAATCACCGCATCTTTCAGCACCTTGGGAAAATCTTTTATTTTAGTAAAATTCCTCCGTTCTTCTCCATATAAACCAATAACTTGGCCATCTGAAGAATATACAGTAAGCGGCATTTTCGGCTGGTAGTGTTGTAATGAATCAAGAGACGGCAGTTTCGGGTAAGTAACCAGAATTGCTATAGCAATCAATCCCACTCCGAAAAGCGCCAAACCTAACATCAAACCAATACAGGTCGTTATAATCTTTTTAATCATGACTAATTAATAATTTTGCCATCAACGGCTTTAAATAAAGTAAAATAGGCAACGGTTTCTATAAAACACAGTTACCGCTGTGTAGGGAAAATGTAATCCTTACGGATATTAAACTGTTACTCACACCCAATAATACAGGGAAGTTCCATTATGCGCTTACCAAAAAGCATTAAAAATACAAATACTAAAGCCAGTAAGACCGCAGGCGGGCTGAACAATCGGACCGCAATCGGTATCGATATCAGCCAACACGCCATCAAAATGGTACAACTGGCAGGCCGTAGTTTAAACCAAATCCAACTGGAAAAATACGTTATTACCAAACTGCCTAAAAATGTCGTCAAAGGCAACAAGATACAAGATTATGACCAGCTTGTAACGTATTTACAACATAGTTATACCCAATTACGCACTTCTTGCAAGAATTTTACTGCCGCCTTACCTCAAAGCCTAGCAACCGTTGAACACGCCTTTTACAACGCCAAAGAAACAGATTTGGATTTGGAAGAATTTGCGGAAAATGAAATCGCACAAATCAGCGCATTAGAAGAAGTCAACTACGACTACCAGACTATCAGCAAATCCACTTCATCCGGCAGTGAACAAATTTTATTGGTCGCAGCAAAAAAAGATGATATCGAACCACGCATTGAACTTTTTGAAAATGCCGGGATGGCGTTATCCGCATTGGATTTGGACTTGTTTGCGCAAAGTAACGCTTTCACATTCTGGATTAACCAACACGCTCCGGAATTGTCCGATGAAAAAGTTGCCGTCTTTGGTATTTACGCAACACAAATGTACGCAATAGTGATGCAAAACGGCCATATCCTGTATAAACAAGAAACCCCTGTCAGTACCGAACAATTAAATCAACTGATTCAAAGAACCTATCAGGTAACGGAAGAAAAAGCCGATCAAATGATGAAATCATCCAGCAAGCCTTCCGATTATCAAACACAGGTTGCTGATCGTTTCAATGTGCAGGTTGCTCAAGAAATTCAGCGTGTTATGCAATTTTATTATACTACCCAATCCAGTGACAATTTTTCAAATATCAAGCACATATTGTTAACAGGAACGGCTGCCCAGCAAGCTGGTTTGGCAGAAAGCATCTTCTCTCAAACTAATACACCGACACAATGCATCCATCCTGCTGCATACGCAGCAAGAAGTAATACTGTCGATTTACCACAGTTACAAATTGATGCGCCATCATTGACATTGGCATTTGGATTGGCTTTAAGGGGACTTTAAATGATTGAATTTACCAAAATAAACCTTCTCCCCTATCGAGAAGAAATTAAACAACGTAAAAAACAACAATTTAATATTTTGATGTTGTCGGCTCTTTTAGTCGGTGTAGGTCTGTCTGTTTTGGCGTATGTTTCCATTAACAGCGCCATCAGTAACCAAGAAAGCCGCAATCAATTTTTGGAAACAGAAATTAGCAAACTCGATACTGACTTAGGCGAAATTAAAAAGCTGCAACAAGAAAAAGAAAACTTTTTGGCAAAAAAACAGAAAGTAGAAGAATTGCAGGAAAAACGTTCTCAGGCGGCCTATATCATAGACACTTTAAACGTATTGACTCCAGAAAATACCTATTTGACAGCAGTAAATGCAGAAAATCCCACTACTTATACAATTACGGGGCGTGCCATGAGCGACAACAAAATCGCTATGCTAATGCGCGCACTACCAAGTACGGGCGTATTTTCCCAACCCGAATTACTTAGCATCAAGAAAAATGATAATTATCAAGAATTTACTCTTAGAGTATTATTAAATCAATCAACTCCTTCGGTATCGGTTACTGAAACCAATCCACAAGCTCAGGAGCAATAAAATGGCAGCCGCTAAATTAAAGAATATAGATTTGCAGAATCCCCATCTGCTTAATGCCCCTGCAAAATTCACTATTGCTGGATTGGTTGTGGCGGGGGTATTAGCAATCGGTTATTTTGGCGTATTCAAAGGTCAACTGGAAACTTTATCTTCCGAAGAAACCAAAGAAGTTGAACTGAAAAAGACTTATACGAAAAAGAGTATCGAAGCTGCCAGCTTGGCTAACCTTCAAGCAGAACTGTCGTCCATTCGTTCCGCTTTTGATGTTCTATTGAAACAATTACCAACCGATGCCGAAATTCCCACGCTGATTCAAGAACTGCACCAAGCAGGAGCGACAAACGGATTAAGATTAGACAGTGTACTCCCTCAAGCTCCAGTAAATGACGGGCCAATCCAAAAATTGCCTTATGAAATTGCTATTACTGGTAAATACAACCAGATTAGTCAATTCACCCGAGATGTCGGAAAGCTGTCTAGAATTATCACTTTAGAATCGTTGAAGATTGATCAGGCTTCAGCCAATAAAGATGGAAAAAGCGATTTACTGACCCTCAGTGCAACGGCAACGACCTATAAAGCAAGACCGGCAGAAGAAGTCGCCGCTGAACTTGCGGCTAGCACGGCAGGAAACGAAAATGCTGCCGCAGATGCAAGTAAAAATAAAGAGTAACAGCAAAATATCTTAGGGAAATCATGAAAAATACCACCTTACTCTTAGGCATACTATCCTTAACTGCCTGCACTTCAACATATGAAGATTTAAATAAATGGATGTCCGATACTCGCCAAGAGGCGAAATCCCACATCATTCCTTTTGAAGCACCGACAGTTACACCTCCTAAAGCCTATGTACCACCAAACTACACTGGCATGAATGCCTTTGATTCACGACGTTTGAACAATATCCTGAAAGGCAAAAATGCGCCCAACCTCAACCGTCCCAAAGAAACACTCGAAACTTTCAGCTTGGAGAACCTGAAATATGTGGGCAGCTTGAGCAAAGGTAATAAAGTTCAAGGATTTGTCGAAGCAGAAAATCATGTCTATACCGTTTTTCCAGGAAACTACATTGGGCAAAATTACGGTCGAATTCAGAGTATCACACCCGACAAACTTATTCTGACTGAGCTAATAGAAGACAGTTACGGTAATTGGGTGTATCGAAATGCAGAATTACCGTTGAGCGGTTCAGGCAGAGACAACCAATCCGCATCTCAAGCCTCACCGAATGATTCAACCGCACCAGTTTCAAATTAATCAAGGGGTCTCACTTTATGAAAACCAACAACATTACTAAAATTTTTGCTGGTATCAGCATCGCCATGGTTGCGCAAATGAGTTTTGCAGGCAACATTACCGACATCAATGTCTCTACACTTCCCGACAATCAAAAAATCGTCAAGATCCGTTTTGACCGTGACGTAGCTAGTCCTCGTGGCTTCGTAACCACAACACCTTCTCGGATTGCTTTGGATTTTTCCAAAACCAATATTCGTTTGCCACAACCTGTTCTGGAATATGCAGATCCCTTGTTGAACCGAATCACGGCAGCACAGAATAATGACCGCGCCCGTATCTTGTTAGGTTTGAATAAGGCCGGCCAATACAATACTGAAATCCGTGGGCAGGAAGTATGGGTTTATGTCAGCGAATCAGCAGACAAAACAGCCTATAAACCTGTATCTACTCCTCGTCCTGCTACAAATAATTTCGTATCCAGTCCTGCCGCACGTACCGTATCGACCACCCAAACCACGGTAAATACAAACGTTGATTTCCACAAAGGAGCATCGAATTCCGGCGTTATCGAACTGTCGGCACCTTCCTTTACGGGAGAACCTGAGATCAAGCAGCAAAAAGACCGTGTCATTATTACATTGAAAAACAATCCATTGCCCACTCAGGCTCAACGCAGTCTGGATGTCGGTGATTTCAACACACCAGTACGTAATGTTACTTTGAAACGTATCGGCAATGCTACCCAACTGGTTATCCGTAACAACGGTAACTGGGATATTCGTACCAAATCTTCCTCTGGCCGTTATACATTTGAAATTGTACCCAAATCTGCTACTACAGAATCACGCGGTTTGAACAGTAACGCCAATAAATCATTTAACGGCCGTAAGATTTCTTTGGATTTCCAAGATGTCGATGTCCGTACTATTTTGCAGATTCTGGCAAAAGAATCAGGTACAAACATTGTCGCCAGCGACAGCGTAAACGGCAAAATGACCTTATCCTTAAAAGAGGTACCTTGGGATCAGGCTTTGGATTTGGTTATGCAAGCGCGCAATCTGGATATGCGCCGACAAGGAAATATTATCAACATCGCTCCGCGTGAAGAATTGCTGAACAAAGATAAGGCAACGTTGCAGGCCCAAAAAGAAATTGAAGAACTGGGTCCTTTGTTCTCACAAACATTCCAACTGAAATACAAAAATGTGGAAGAGTTCCGCAAAATCTTGCGATTGGATGACAATGGCAATAGCAGTGGTAATGACCGCAACACATTATTAAGCAGCCGCGGCAGTGCATTGATTGACCCTGCTACCAACACATTGATTATTACCGACAACCATACCGTCATCCAAAAATTCCGCAAACTGATTGACGAGTTGGACGTACCGACACGTCAGGTTATGGTTGAAGCCCGTATCGTTGAGGCAGAAGAAGGTTTTTCCCGCAATTTGGGTGTGAAATTCGGTGCTGCAGGTGCAGGTAGCCGGAACGCATGGGGTAGTAACTGGAGTAATGCCCAGAATAATAATAATACGAATGCATCCTTTAATCGTGGCGAAGTAGGGTATAGAACATGGTCTCTTGACCCCAACGTTAGCCTGCCTACGGCATCTGCAACATCCAGTATTGCTTTGGTACGCTCCCTTTCTTCCGGTGCATTGGGACTCGAATTATCCGCATCCGAAGAATTGGGCAAAAGCAAAACCTTGTCCAACCCCCGTGTTCTGACGCAGGACCGGAAAGAAGCAATTATCGAATCTGGTACGGAGATACCCTACCAAGAAGCGACTTCAAGCGGTGCCACTTCGGTAACGTTCAAAAAAGCGGTATTGGGTCTGACTGTTACGCCAAATATCACGCCTGACGGTCAAATCATTATGACAGTCAAAATCAATAAGGATTCTCCGATTGACTGTCAAACCGACGGCTTACGAACCAAATGTATCAGTACCAAAAACCTGAATACCCAAGCTATGGTGGAAGACGGTGGCACACTGATTGTCGGCGGCATCTACGAAGAGGAAAACTCCAATGCAGTCAACAAGGTACCGTTATTGGGAGATATTCCTGTAGTTGGCAATTTGTTCAAATCTCGCGGGCGCAGTGAAAGACGCCGTGAATTACTGATATTTATTACTCCGCGTATTATGGATGGAGTTGGCAGCAACTTACGCTATTAATATCGCAAACGAATAAAACAAGCGCATCTTCTATTTTCAAGATGCGCTTGTTTTTTAAACCTCATCATAAATATGTCATGTCAACCCATTTATTAGGCTGTGTTTGGATATTGCATTGATATTTAACTTTTTGTCATTCCCGAAATTTACCGAATACTTTTATAGGCCGTCTGAAAACATCTTGAACCATACCTTTGAATCATAAAACTAAATTTCCGAGTTGGGTTAAACAAATCGGCTCATCGTTAATTGCAGATGTCAGAAAAATCAGGCTTTGGGTTTCAAAAAACTTACTTTCTATCCAACAACCTCCAAATATTCAATTCCAAATTTGCTCCTGCATAAACTTAGCGGCAACGGAAAATCCATCTCTCCCATTTTACGGTCGCTTTACCATCATTGCTTATCCTCCCAAATCGGATTTCCCATAGATAAAAAACATCCCCTTACCGATTTCGTTTAAAATGCCCGTTATGAAACCAATAACAGGTAATTTGTTTTTTGTCGGCTTAATGGGGGCGGGTAAAACAACGTTAGGCAGACATATTGCCAAAACGCTCGACCGTCCGTTTTACGACAGCGATCATGAGATTTGCAAATGTTCCGGCGTCTCTATTTCAACGATATTCGAAGTGGAGGGAGAACAAGGGTTCCGCAGCCGTGAAACAGCCATGTTGAAAAAACTGGCCGCAATGAAAAATATCGTTCTTTCTACCGGAGGCGGAGCGGTATTGCGTGAAGAAAACCGCATATGCCTGCGCAACAACGGTACGGTTATTTATCTTCATGCCTGTCCTGAAACCTTGCTGGAACGAACCCGCCACGATACTAGCCGACCATTATTGCAAGTAGAGAATCCGCTGGCCAAGTTGCGCGAACTTTATGATTCCCGTGATGCGGTTTACCGGCAAACTGCGCATATCGTCATCGAATCGGGAAACTGTCAAAAAACCATCAGCAAGCTGCTTGATATTCTGCATAACCGGTAAAGGCGCTGTATCCGGCTACCGCTTTTCAAATACGGAGGCCGTCTGAAACGAAACACCCTAAGTTCAGACGGCCTTTTTATTACATAGGACTCTTTATTATGACTATGCATACCCTGACCGTCCAAACCCCGTCGCACCCCTATCCCATCTTTATCGGGCACGACCTTATCGGACAGGCCGATGTCCTGCTGAAACCTTATTTGGGCAAAAAAGCCGCCGTCATTACCAACGAAACTGTTGCCCCTCTTTATCTCCGGGCTTTTCAGACGGCCTTGGACAAGCTGGGAATCTCCCATTTCAGCATCATTCTGCCCGACGGTGAAGAATACAAAAACTGGCAGACCCTCAATCTGATTTTCGACGGGCTGATGCAGAACCGCGCCGAACGCAAAACCACCTTGATTGCCTTGGGCGGCGGCGTGATTGGCGACATGGTCGGTTTCGCCGCGGCCACATACCAGCGCGGCGCGCCGTTTATCCAAGTGCCGACCACCCTGTTGAGCCAAGTCGACTCCTCCGTCGGCGGTAAAACCGCCATCAACCACCCGCTCGGCAAAAACATGATAGGTGCGTTCTACCAACCGCAAGCCGTACTTGCCGACCTCTCCACACTCAAAACCTTGCCCGAACGCGAATTATCCGCAGGCATGGCCGAAGTCATCAAATACGGCGCACTCGGCGATATTGGATTTTTTGAATGGCTGGAACAAAACATGGCCGATTTGATGGCGCAAAACCAAACCAAACTGGCCCGCGCCGTGTATCACTGCTGCAAAATGAAAGCCGACATCGTCGCCCAAGACGAAACGGAACAAGGCATCCGCGCATGGCTCAACCTCGGCCATACTTTCGGCCATGCCATTGAAGCTGAAATGGGCTACGGCGTATGGCTGCACGGAGAGGCTGTTGCCGCAGGCTGCGTATTGGCGGCCCGCCTGTCGGAAGTCCTCGGCAAAACCACGGAAAACGACACCCGCCGCATTGCCGCCCTGCTTGAAGCGGCGAAACTGCCTTCCGCACCGCCGAAATTTACCTTTGAAAAATGGATAGGACACATGAGCCACGACAAAAAAGTCAGCAGCGGCGTCATGCGCTTTGTCGGCCTGAACCGTTTGGGCGAAGCGGACATTACCGAAATCACCGATATGGAAATCCTGCGCAAAACCTTGCAGCCCTATCTGTAACAGTGCCGCGCACAAACAGAGGCCGTCTGAAAATCCGGTTTTCAGACGGCCTCTTATCAAATCGTTTCCGGTTATAAACATATCGCCGGACACCTATTGAAACCGCCCGTCCGATACACCATAATCCTATCTGTTCCCACTCTCCGACATCAAAATAACAAAGGTCAAGACCATGTGCCAACTGCTCGGCATGAACTGCAACACCCCCACGGACATCATGTTCTCATTTGAAGGCTTCCGCCGCCGTGGCGGCATCACCGACCACCACGCCGACGGTTTCGGCATCGGCTTCTTCGAAGGACGCGGCGTGCGTCTGTTTCACGACGACAAACCCAGCGCCAACTCCCCCGTCGCCGACTTGGTCCGCGCCTACCAAATCAAATCAGAAAACGTCATCGCCCACATCCGCAAAGCCTCGCAGGGACAAACCTCGCTGGCCAACACCCATCCCTTCATGCGCGAAATGTGGGGCGAATACTGGCTCTTCGCGCACAACGGACATTTGATTGATTTCTATCCCGAGCAAGGCGAGTATTACCATGCCGTCGGCACCACCGATTCCGAACGCGCGTTCTGCTACATCCTCAACCGTCTGCGCAACCGATTTGCCGCCAAGCCCGACGCCGGAACCCTGTTCGACGCCATCGCCGCGCTGACGCACGAAATCCGCCGCCACGGATTGTTCAACTTCGTCATGTCCAACGGCGATTGTCTGTTTGCCCATGCCAGCACGCTGTTGCACTATATCGTGCGCAAAGCACCGTTCGGCAAAGCGCGGCTTTTGGACGACGACGTGATGGTCGATTTTGCCGAAGTTACCACCCCGAACGACAAAGTCGCCGTCATCGCCACCCTGCCGCTGACACGCGACGAGACCTGGTCGCAACTGGCCGTCGACGAACTGGTCATGTTCCGCGATGGCGACATCGTCCGCAGCGACAGGCCCGAAGACCCCGTCTACATGAGCGCGGAAGAAGGCTTGGAAATCGCGCGCGCCGCAGGCGTGGCCGTATAATTCTGAGGCCGTCTGAAAAGTTTTCAGACGGCCTCTTCCTTTAGCCCGTATCGTTGGCCTCCTAGACGAATAAACCTTTTACTCTATACGGGAATTACCGCTTCGGCTACAATAACCGTTTACAAACAAACGGTTTATATCGCTATGAAATGTCCTTTCTGCCAACACCCCAACACCCAGGTAACCGACTCGCGGCTGCTGGAAGAAACCAACAGCATCCGCCGTCGGCGCCGCTGCTCGGAGTGCGGACAGCGTTTCAGCACATTTGAAACCGTAGAAATGCGTATGCCGCAAGTTACCAAAACCAATGGCGCCCGCGTCGCCTTCAATCCGCACAAACTGCACACCAGCCTGTCCCGCGCGCTGCACAAACGCCCCGTTTCCCCCGAAACGATAGACGAAACCGTCGCCCTTATCGAACAACGCCTCTACCAGCTCGGACGCAAAGAAGTACCCTCCAAGCTGGTCGGCGAAATGGCGATGGAAGAACTGGCCAAAATCGACCAAGTCGCATATGTGCGTTTCGCGTCGGTTTATAAGAGCTTCAACGACGTTTCCGAATTTACCCAAGCCATCGCCACCCTGCCGAAAGACCGCCCGGCGGAATAGGCAGCCGCCTGCCAAGAAGGAATATGACCGGTGAAACCCGTATTGTTTATATTTGCCGCAGTTTTGTCCGCCCTGACCGCCTGCGGCAAAACCGACGCCCCGCACACGCCTCCCGCCACTGCATCTTCCGCCGCCGTTGCCGAAGATGCGCCCGCCCCTGCCGAAAATACCGTTCAAACCTTAATCAGCAAAGACAATAAAATCAAAATCGTCGTGGCAAACGGCCATTTCAGCGACGTCAGTCCCGATGCAGGCCCACTGCCGGAAAACGTGTCTGCGGAAGAAATGACGCTGCTGCAATACGACGGCATGCTCGGTATCACGCTTTACGCCGACAATCTCGGTCCGGCGCAAACCGATGCGAAAACCTATTTCGCCAATTTGAAAACCGAATTGCAGTCTGCCGAAGGGTTGACTGCAATTCGTTTTTCAAATT
>ERZ772764.2070-NODE-2070-length-12031-cov-35.662659_pt1 | contig 12031 bp, 10 predicted proteins | sample MGYA00512163_ERZ772764 | MGnify/ENA primary metagenome ERZ772764 (study PRJEB29015, sample SAMEA2737903) | human oral metagenome | biome: human oral; feature: human-associated habitat; material: dental | place: China | collected 2094 ...
GCGAGATGATTTTCCTATTCTAGAACAAAATTATCCAGATAAGGGGGAATATTGGCAAGAGTATCAAGAATCAATCTTAATGCAAGGGAAGGATGCTGATATACCTTATCGTAGAGGAGAAGATATCCGAATCCAACATAATCAGCTGTTTGATCGTTTAGTTGGTTCAGGAGGACAATAAATGAATAAAAGAAAACAAATTATTTTAGTGATTGCTGTCTTACTAGTAGCCTTCTGTAGCTTTGTTTATCTAAAAAAACAATTCTTTTCTTCTTCCAAGCCAAAGGAAGAGTCTAGAAAGGAAACGATTGTATATGATTCTTCGCTGAAAGATATTACTCTGACAGATGATGGGCGCTATGTCTTAGTTAGTCCAAAAGATGTAAATTGGCAATCCAACGATTTAAGGATGAGTCGTAACTACGTAGTCTCAACATTTATAACTTATGAGCACTTTTATGCAAAAAAGAATACCTTACCATCCGGTAAACTCAAAAAATTTGATATTATCACATATGATTTACGTAAAAAAAATTTCGTTGAAAAGCGCATAGACCTCAAAAAGGCCGTAGAAGAATATGATTCAGATTACAGCTTGAGAGATGATGGGGCCATCCAAGAAGTTGGTTCTAGTTTCTATTTTGAGGGTAAAGATTATGTACGGATTTCCGTTTCAAAAAGAAAAAATTTGGAAGAAAAAAAAGACTAGTGCTAAATCTGGAAAATGGGAAATTGACAGAGCTTAGTGAAGCGATGGAAGAGGTGATTCTCGCACAAAATAGTTTCCCCTCCCTATCTAGAACTAATCTCGATGATATTCTATATTTTAATGGATTTTCAGATTCAAACAATTTAGGTTATATTAATGATAAGAAGAAGAACAAGATTGGTCAGGATATTAACTTTAGCCATGAGTTTCCTGACTTGGTAAAGCGTTTAAAGAAAAATAGAATTACAAAAATTCTGTATCGTAGGGGCTTGGTTTCTCCTGCAGATTACTATGAAGATCTTCGCCATTGGTTTGCGCCAGTTGGTCAGGATAAGCTAGATATAGTCGCAAAGGATTATGAAACGAACGAAGAAACTCCTTTAAATAATTACCAAGAATTCATTGATTGGTCCAAAGCGGAAGCTCAAAAAGCACAGGAAAGCATAAACGCAAATAGGAAAAAAGAGACAAATTAATACGACATACGAAACATCTGTTCGGTTAGATGCGGCAGTAATGTCGGGAGGTACAAATGATGCTTCAGAGTGGGTTGATGATGTGTCTACAGAATTATTTGCAGATTGCAATACCTTATTGGATGAGGCTTCAGCAGATATTCATACTACGGTAGAGAATCTTAATAACTACTTAAATTCTGTAGCAGCAGAATTTGAGAAAGCTGATTCAAAAATGGCAAAATTAATATCTGCAAATAATGGCTTGGAATCTATCCCAATGGAAAATAAAAAAGCTGCAGAAAAGGAAAAAATTCGCTCGAATGATTATTATAATGAATTGAAAAAAAGTAAATAATTTCTATACTTTTTCCGATTTTATATTTAATGTGATGATATAACAATGTGGTTATTTCTTTTAGAGCGAGTGATACTTCTCTAGTTTTCATCAGCAATTCTGCCCTGTTATTCTCCAAAGGGTTATAGTTTTTGCCCTAACCTTCCCTGCTTATGCTATAATAGTCTATAGAAAGTCGAGGGAATGATGAAGAAAATATTATTAGTGGTTGTGGCGCAGGGAGTGGCCTTATTTGTGATAACGGGTCTGCTCTGTTATTTTATGCGAGGGGATTTTTTCTTCCGTGCTTTGGCGCCGATTTTTGGTCTGGCAGCTGGAGCCTTTCGCTTCTTGACGGCCATGGTGACAAAAACGCTGGCTCCTAGTCTTTATGAGGATGGGAAGAAAAAGGAATAGTCTAGATAAAATTAGGAGGTCTGGGAATATTGATTCCAGACCTTTTTTATAAAAGTGGGCAATGTAAATGAAGATTTTTAATTTTTTTCAGAAAAAGGACAGGTAGGGGGGCTTTCCTAGGCTCTTTGTGGTAAAATAGTAACAGAATTAAAATTTTGGAGAGTAAAGATGAAACGTTCAATGTATGCGGGACGTGTTCGTAGTGAGCATGTCGGTCAGGAAATTACTTTGAAAGGTTGGGTTGCCCGCCGTCGCGATTTGGGAGGCTTGATTTTTATTGATCTGCGTGACCGTGAAGGGATTATGCAGCTAGTTATTAATCCTGAGAGTGTTTCAGATGAGGTCATGAAGACAGCTGAGAGCCTGCGCAGCGAATTTGTCATTGAAGTGACTGGTAAGGTAGCCGCGCGTGAGCAGGCCAATGACAAGCTGGCCACAGGAAGTGTAGAACTTCACGTAGACAGTCTGACAGTACTGAATACTGCTAAAACGACTCCTTTTGAGATTAAGGATGGGATTGAAGCCAATGATGATACGCGCTTGCGCTACCGTTATTTGGATCTGCGTCGCCCAGAAATGCTAGAAAATCTTAAGTTGCGTGCCAAAGTGACTCATTCCATCCGCAATTATTTGGATGAGCTGGAGTTTATTGATGTAGAGACACCATTTTTGACCAAGTCAACGCCTGAAGGAGCGCGTGACTATTTGGTACCGAGCCGGGTCAATCAAGGTCATTTCTATGCTCTGCCTCAAAGTCCACAGATCACCAAGCAGCTTTTGATGAATGCTGGCTTTGACCGTTATTATCAGATTGTCAAGTGTTTCCGAGACGAGGACTTACGTGGAGACCGTCAACCAGAGTTTACACAGGTGGACTTGGAAACTTCTTTCCTATCTGAGCAAGAAATCCAAGACATTACAGAAGGTTTGATTGCCCGTGTCATGAAGGAAACCAAGGGTATTGAAGTGACCTTGCCTTTCCCACGTATGAAATATGACGATGCTATGGCTCTCTATGGTAGCGACAAGCCAGATACTCGCTTTGACATGTTATTGCAGGACTTGACAGAGCTTGTCAAGAACGTTGACTTTAAAGTCTTTTCTGAGGCACCAGCTGTCAAGGCGATTGTCGTTAAGAATGCGGCTGACAAATACTCGCGTAAAGACATTGATAAGCTGACAGAGCAAGCTAAGCAGCATGGAGCTAAGGGACTTGCTTGGGTGAAAGTAGTTGATGGGGAGCTGACTGGTCCTGTTGCCAAGTTCTTGACAGACCTGTCAAGTGAGTTGACAACTGTTTTACAATTAGAAGAAAACGACTTGGTTCTCTTTGTGGCAGATACCTTGGATATTGCCAACGCAGCTCTAGGCGCTCTTCGTGTCCGTTTAGGCAAGGAATTAGGTTTGATTGACCCTGCTAAGTTTAACTACTTGTGGGTAGTAGATTGGCCAATGTTTGAGTGGTCTGAAGAAGAAGGCCGCTATATGAGTGCTCACCATCCATTCACTCTGCCTCAAAAAGATTCTGCAAAAAAACTAAAGGCAAACAAGCAGAATTTATATAGTTACTCCAAAGAAAAAGGTAGTGTTCTTGAGAGGATTCATGCAGAGGCCTATGACATTGTCTTAAATGGTTATGAGCTTGGTGGTGGTAGTCTTCGTATATATAAAAAAGATTTGCAGGAATGCATGTTCAAAGCACTTGGCTTCTCAGCTGAAGAAGCGCAAGACCAGTTCGGCTTCCTTCTAGAAGCTATGGATTATGGTTTCCCACCGCATGGAGGTCTGGCTTTGGGTCTGGATCGCTTCGTCATGCTTTTGGCTGGTGAAGAAAATATCCGTGAAGTCATTGCTTTTCCTAAGAATAACAAGGCTTCTGACCCAATGACGCAAGCACCAAGCTTGGTTGCTCCAGCACAATTAGAGGAATTAAGTTTACAAGTAGAATCACATGAAAAAGACTAGTTTGCGGAAACTTTTTCGCTATTATCTTCATCGCTTTGCCTACCATGTCAAGTTGCTAGAAGTCCTGAAAAGTATTTCGCGTGAAAAATATGATGAGAAATTTTCAGCCTCTCTGGTATATGGCTTTCTCTCAGCAGTAGCGGTCAATTTCTTCTTTCAGCCAGGGCATGTTTACTCAAGCGGGGCAACAGGCTTGGCGCAGATTGTCTCGGCTTTGAGTGGCCGCTTTATCGGCTTTACCATTCCAGTTTCCATTACTTTTTATGCAATCAATATTCCACTAATGATTTTGGCTTGGTACCAAATCGGGCATAAGTTTACTGTTTTTACTTTTATCACTGTTTCGATGAGCTCGCTTTTTATCCATTTTGTTCCAGAGGTGACATTGACGACCAATCCTATCATCAACGCCCTGTTTGGAGGAGCTGTCATGGGAACGGGGATTGGTTTTGCCCTCAAGTCAAGCATTTCGAGTGGGGGAACGGATATTGTCAGTCTGACCATTCGCAAGAAAACAGGCCGTAATGTAGGTAGTATCTCCCTGATTGTCAATGGCATTATTATGCTGATTGCTGGTTTGACCTTCGGTTGGGAATACGCTCTCTACTCGATGATTACCATCTTTGTATCCAGCCGTGTGACGGATGCCGTCTTTACTAAGCAAAAGCGGATGCAGGCCATGATTATCACCAGTCATCCTGACGAAGTAATTAACAAAATTCACCACAAGCTCCACCGTGGTGCAACCATTATCAATGGAGCGGAGGGAACTTACAATCACGAGCAAAAGGCAGTACTGATTACAGTCATTACCCGTGCTGAGTTTAGCGAATTTAAGTACATCATGAAGCAGACGGATCCGACCGCCTTTGTCTCCGTATCTGACAACGTACATATTTTAGGAAGATTTGTAGAAGAGTAGTCTCGATTATCGGCATTGTTAGTGGATCTTACTCAAACGCAATGCTTCCATCTATACATAAAAAAGGAACAAGTTCAGCTGGATGTCTTTCCATCCAAAATGAACCTGTTCCTTTTTATATTTTTACTTTATTTCAGAACCAAGACTTGCTTAGCAGGAACTGTATAAGAGTCTGCCAGCGGGGCGATTGGTTTTTTAGCGTTAATGTGCGGATACTGAAGATGGATGCTTTGCTTGGCTTTATTTTCATAAGTCGCTGCTTCAGTACCAAAGTTAATCAAGATGGTTAGCGCTTGCTTATCTTTTTGAATCTTATATTCAACGAGGCTAGGGCTGAGCCATTTGACCTGACAAGCTTTTTGAATAGCAGAGCTAGTTGTCAGAGTCAGAAGCGGATGAGCCTTTCTAAAGGCAATGAGTTGTTTCAAAAATTCAATGTCTTCAGTGTAGTGAAGTGAGCGCAGCCAGTCTAGCTTGTTGATATCATCAGGCAGGTTGTAGGTGTTGTCAATCAGATTCTTGGTTCGATAAAATTCCTGCCCGCTGTGGAGGAAAGGAACTCCTTGCGCTAAGAGAACGATATGTAGTGCTAGACGAGAGTTGGCTAGGCGCTGACGGAGGCTGATATTTGGATTTTGAATATCAAAATAATCAAATACCGTTGCGTTGTCATGGCATTCTACATAGTTGATCGCCTGATGAGGCGCTAGAAAATGTGGCTCTCCTGTCAGGCCGACATTGGCTGTCAGGACATTTTCTAGCCAGCTGGTTGCATGCTCTTTGTCCAGTCGGCTACCTTGGACGATGGTTTGCTTGATCGTATCACGGAAATGATCGCTGAAGAATCCATACGCAGGTAGTTGTTCAGCGTTGAACTGATGAGCCAGAAGGTCACTATTAAGACCAGTAGGCATCTGCCAACCTTCTCCGTAAAGATAGATATTTGGATGAATGGCTTTTAGTTCCTGAGCGATTTGCTTCATGGTGGTTATGTCGAGAATGCCCATCAAGTCAAAGCGGAAACCGTCAAAGCCGTAGAGGCTAACCCATTGCTGGACGGATTGTTGGATATAATGGCGCACCATAGCTTTTTCGCTGGCTACATCATTTCCGCAGAAGGTACCATTTGTCCGTAGGCCCTGTTCATCGAGACGATAGAAGTAGCCTGGCACAATCTTCTCAAAAGCATAGGCATCTGCCTCATAGACGTGATTGTAGACGACATCCATGATAACGCTCATATCAGCCTGGTGATAAGCTGCAATCGCGTCTTGTAGTTCAAAGATACGGCTATAGGGATCGTGTGGGTCGCTTGACAAGCTACCTTCAGGAACATTATACTGGACGGGATCATAGCCCCAATTATAAACGAGCTCGGGGTGTTTTTCGTCAACGCTACCAAAGTCATAGACAGGCATAAGCTGAACGTGTGTAATGCCTAAATCTTGCAAGTATTTGAGACCAAAGGTCTGGCCGTGTACGGTTGGAGATTCGGATAGAGAAGCAAATTTACCAGGTTGTGAAAAACCAGCTTCCTTTTGCATGGAGAAATCACGTACGCTCATTTCATAGATAACGGCTTCTGTAGGTTTTACTTGGCTGGCAGCGCGCTGAATAGGTTTGCTAATCTTTTTGCGGTCAATGACATAACTATGACCAGAGTTGGCATCTGAAGAGAGGGCGTAGGGGTCATGTACTTCTACCCATTTTCCGTTCACCTTATGGATATAGTAGTAGGCCTTGCCTTCTAAGTCCCCAAGGACCTGCGTATGCCAGACACCTCTATCTTGCCTTTGGAGGGAGATGACCTGATCTTCCAGATGGAGCAAAACTTTTTCCGAAATAGGAGCCCACAGTTTGAAATCTGTTGCCTGAGGGCTATAGCTAGCTCCCAAATCTCTTCCTTGGTAGCTAAATAATTCATCAAAAATTGGCTTCTGGACAATGTGGCGATACTGGAGAATGGTGTGATTGCGATCCTGATCATAGACTGTGTAGGACTCGGTCAAATCAATCGGATCATTGGCTGAAAGGGTATAGATAATCTGATGTTCTCGATTCTCAATTTTTTTGATGGTCAAAGGACTGGAGCTATGCTTGTCCTCTAGAGTGAAGTGGATAGAATAAGCGTCAAAGGACTTTTCCAATTCGATAGTGATGCTATTTTCATCATCTAAGTAGGCTTGGAAAATACGATAAACCATAAAATTTCTCCTTAACTAACGGGTAAGAATGCTGTGGGAGATGACTTGGCGATAGCAAGTATGCTTGTCATCCTTATTATTTTTAATGATTTGGAGCAAGGTTCGGAAAGATTCCCTCCCCAACTCGAGGGTATTGATATCAATATAGGCATCCACGTCGATGCGTGGCTTGATAGAGTCAAAAGTGATAATCGGGAAACGGTAGTCAATGTCTTTGAGATAGTGAAGAGCCCCTTCGGCAACCATACTATCCGATGTCACAAAGGCCTCAATTTCCTGAATAGGCATCTTTTCCATAATCTTATAGCTGCTATCTTCCAAGAGGAAACCGAAAGAAAACTTGACGATATTTTCATCGAGAGGGATGCCTGCTTCTTCCAAGGCTTGTTTGTAGCCGGCAAAGCGGTCTTGGGATACGACAAGCTCTTTATTCCCAGCCAGAAAGGCAATTTTTTTATAACCTTGATCTAGGAAATATTTGGTTGCATCGTAGCCAGCCTTGATATTATCATTATCGACCAAAGAAACAAATGGTGACACTGCTTTCCCTAAAATCAAGAAAGGAAACTGGTTTTTAATCGCAAAGTCAACCAGCGGATCGTTTGGCTTAGAATAGAGAAAAATCAAACCATCGACGCGTTTTCCGAAAATCATTTGTTTGATATTTTCTAAACGACGCTCTTCGTCCTGTCCGGTGCTAATCTGAATGGCATAGTCATGTTCAGACGCGATGCGCGAAATCCCCCGCAAGACAGTTGGAAAGAATGGGTTTTGAAAAAAAACATCCGAATCATCGGGCAGCACCAGACCGATGACTTGGGTAGACTGACTGACCAGACTTCTAGCGTTGAGATTTGGATGATAGTCCAGCTCCTTCATAGCAGCGCGAACCCGCTTTTTAGTTTCATCGCTGATGGTTGACTTGTTTTGTACGACGCGTGTCACCGTCGAGGGAGACACACCCGCTAGTTTCGCTACTTCTTTAATCGTAACGCGCATAATAACCTCCTAATTTCTGAAATCCTCATCACGGAAATGTGTTTTGTAGAAAATAATCACCAAATAAAGAACAAACAAGATATTTTGGACGGTGATAATCGTAGGCAGGCTTTGTCCAAATAAGCCGCAGATCAGGCCGATAATCGTTGGTAATCCTAAGCAGTTGAGGATAAAGTGATAGCATTCTTTAAAGGTTTTAAAAGAAAATAGCCGTGATTTCTTGGTCAGATAGAGCAGGAAGGAGGCACCGAGCGCCAGAAAGGCAAAGTTGATGCTAAAGAGGAAGCCTGCGGAAAGGACTAGAAAGAGGCTGATCACCAAGCGGTTTTGCTGGAACCAGTCTTTAGAAATGGCTTTGGTCAGTGCTTCTTTGCTTTTCAGAGCCTTCTGGTCAATGGCTTGGTAGCGGATATTGGCCAGTTCTTTTCCTTCTTTAGTGATTTTGAGATTTTCTTTGTCGAAGTAAAGGGTCAGCTCCTTGCCTAATTTGAGCTCATCGTGATGGCCGATAATGACAGTCCCAGCGGTATTGTGATGAATGCCTTCAGGATTTTCAGTGGTCAGCACATGGTCTTTCATCTGGGCATGATGGTCAAGGTCAAGCATCACATCTTCATCCAAAGTGTCAAAAGCCTTGTCGACAAAAGTATCCAGAGCATAGCTCGTCAAAGACGCTGTCTGAATGGCCACGGGAATCAAAGACAGAGAAATCAAAAAGATGCTGGTAAAGATGAGCTGGAACCAGCTAAGCATCCGACGATTGGCGAAGGTTTTTCTGAAACCAATCAAGCTCGAAAAATAATTAAAAGGATAAGGTAACATAGCTGCCTCTTTCTAAAATTATAATCAGGTGGTGGCCAATAAAGAACTTATTGGCTGCCATATAACTATAATTGTCTTTAAATTAAAACAGGGTGGGACAAGATTATCCCTTGTCTCCACCACTTGTTAAACCAGATACAAAATTCTTTTGCAGGAAGAAGAAGAGAATACAGATTGGAAGGGCAGTGAGAATCGCACCGGCAGCAAAGAAGGCAATTTTTTGATTCTTGACATCGCTGACGAAGGTACGAAGACCAACTGCAACCGTATAAAATTCTTTTTCACGAAGAAGGAAGCTGGAGAGGATATAGTCTCCGAAAGGTCCCATGAAGGCCCAGAGAGCTTGCACAGCAATCATTGGACGAACGAGCGGCAGGACAATCTGCCAGAAACGTCTGAAATGACCAGCACCGTCTAATTTAGCCGACTCATCCAGAGACATAGGAACGGTATCGAAGTATCCTTTCATCAACCAAGCATTCATTGGAATACCACCACCCACATAAAGGAAGATGAGGAACCAGCTTTGGTTAAGGGCATTGAGCATCAGCGCCATAACGAAGAAGGCGGTCAGAGCTGCAATGGTTGGCACCATTTGGATAATCAAGAAGAAAACCAAACTTTGCTTTCTTGCGATGAAATTGTAACGGCTGTATGCATAACCTGCAAGTACCACTATACTGGTTTGGACAATCATTGTCAAGACGGCAATGATAATGGTGTTAAAGTACCAAGTGCCATATAGAGTCTCTGAGAAGAGACGAGAGAAGTTTTCCAGACTGAAGTTGATGTCTGTGTCTAGCTTGAAGGCCACGACATTCCCCGTCTTGAAAGCAGACATGATCGTGATCAAGAGCGGGTAGAGAATGATAATGGAAAGCACTACAAGGTAGAGATAGGTCAAACTATGGTTGATAAAACGTTTAAATTTAACAGAACTATTCATCTTATACATCCTCCATATCAAATGCGTGTAGTTTCTTGAAGGCAATCATAGAGATAGAGATGACAATGATGGAGATGATGAGGGTAACGGCTGCCGCCATTGAATATTGCGGTGCTGTACCTGTGGTCAAACGATAAATCCAAGAGATAAGGATATCGGTTGAACCGGCTCCTCCACCGACACTACCAGGACCACCTGCATTGAAGAGGTAGATGATTGAGAAGTTATTAAAGTTAAAGGTGTATTGACTGATCAAAGTTGGTGCCGCAACTGCCAAGATCATTGGGAAAGTGATGTTGCGGAATTTCTGCCAAGCATTGGCTCCGTCGATGTAGGCTGCTTCGTAAAGGTCATTTGGAATAGACTGCAAGATACCTAAGGTCAGGACGTAGATATAAGGGAATCCAAGCCAACCTTGCATCATAATCAGAGCAATCTTAGTCCAAGTCGGATCAGTCTTCCACGGAATCAGATGTCCATCTAGGAAGGGAAGAACCTTGCTGAGAAGCGGGATGACTTGAGTGTTGATGGCACCGATACTATCGTTGAACATATTTGAGAAAGTCAGGATAGTGATAAAGGCTGGAACTGCCCAAGGAAGCAAGAAGATAACACCGAAGATGCGTTTTCCTTTGATGAATGGTTGGTTGGCAATAATAGCAGTGAAAATACCGATTACGATTTGCAAAGTAGAGGCTGCCAGTGCCCAGATGATAGTCCAAGTCAAGACAGAACCAAAGGCCGCACGGAAGGTACTTAATTGCCAAATATTAGCAAAGTTGGTAAAGCCCACCCAATCCAAGAGTTTATTTGGTGGCAAGTGTTTGAAATCATAGTTGGTAAAGGCGATCAAGAGCGTTACCAATACGGGGAAAATGATAGCAAAGGTCATGGCCAGATAAGAAGGGATGATGAGTAAGTAAGGGAAGCCATTTTCATAGATTCCATCAAACATTTCCTTCAAGGTAGTATGAACAGGATAATCATTGTTCCACTGTTTAGCAACCGTCCGAGCATCCTTCAAGTTAAATCCATAGAAAATCAGGAAAAATACCACGAGGATGAGGTGGAAGGCACCGCGGATCAGCATGAAGAGTGAGTTGTCACCACGGACTTCACCAAGGGTGATGAGATTTTCAATTTCTGGTAGGGCAATAGCTACGAAATAAGCTAAAAATGCAACCGTAACCCCAAGAAAGATGTATCCTTTGGCTTTTTGATCATTATAGATTTGCCCCAACCCTGGAATGAGGGAGCGCAACATGGCTTGTTTGGGATCTTTTTTTGTCATTGTAGTCTCCTTAGATACGAGAAAGATTGAGGAATTGCAGTAAGTACAAGTCCTAATCCGAGTTTTTCTTAATTAGAAGATAGAATAAAGCCTCATTCTATCAAACAAGGGGTAGGGAAAATTCCCACCCCTTTATTTAAACTTGCTTATTTGTTGCCGAATTTTTGATCGATAGTTTCTTTGATCAATTTAACAGCATCTTCAGCTGAAGTTTTAGCATCTTTCTTACCGCTTACAGCATCGAAGAGCATGTTCTTAGCTGGATCCCAAACAGTACTCATTTCAGAGATGTTTGGCATTGGTTGAGCTGATTGGAACTGTTTAACAACTGCGTCTGTCAGTTCATCTTTCTTGCTTACTGCATACTCGCGTGCTTCTGTGTTAGCAGGTACTTCGTTAGTAGCATCGTAAAATGCTTTTTGTTGATCAGTTGAAGTCAAGAAGTCAACGAATTTTTGAGCAACTTCTGGGTTTTTAGCACCAGTTGGGATAACCCAAGCTTTACCACCACCGAAAGCAGCATATTCTTTTCCGTTTGGAAGAGTTGGGATAGTTGAAACACCATAGTTTACTTTAGCTTCTTTTAAAGCAGATGCTTTCCAAGGGCCATCGATGATAGCAGCAGTTTTGCCTTTTTGGAATTGAGACTGGATCAAGTTTCCAGCGCCTTCAGTATCTTGCATTCCTTTAGGCCATTTTGCATACCAAGTTTTAGCGTATTCAATACCTTTAATTGCACCTTCATTAGCAAGACCGATATCTTTAGGATCTTTACCATTGTCACCGAATACATAACCGCCGTTACCAGCTAGAAGTCCGTAAGCGTAGTAGAAGTTTGTCCAGTCAGCAAGGAAAGCAGATGTTTTGCCATCTTCGCCTTCGAAAGCGTACTTGCTATCTTTAGCCAACTCTTCAAGTTCAGCAAATGTTGTAGGAGCTTTTTGGATCAGGTCTTTGTTATAGT
>ERZ772764.2074-NODE-2074-length-12016-cov-7.864643_pt1:0-7500 | contig 12016 bp, 11 predicted proteins | sample MGYA00512163_ERZ772764 | MGnify/ENA primary metagenome ERZ772764 (study PRJEB29015, sample SAMEA2737903) | human oral metagenome | biome: human oral; feature: human-associated habitat; material: dental | place: China | collected 2094 ...
TAGTCGATGCTTACGCGAGCGAGACAGCTTATGCGTACACCGAGAAGGGTGACCGTGCAAAAATCAAGGTGAAGATAAAGCGCGACTGGCTCGCAAAGGCTCCACTCAAGGCCGGTGATAAAGTCGGGGTTGCGAAGGTGTACGTAGATGACAGATACACCTCCGATGCTCTGCTGGTGGTTAAGCACGATGTCGAGTCCGGATGGTTGCCATCCAAGTTATACATATCCGATAATCATCGTAGCAGCAATTGCATTATTGATGCTGATAAGGCGAATTGTCACAAAGCACAGGCAGGCAAGAGCTGCGGTAAGGTACATGGGTAAGCATGACCGTTCTAATCATCGTTAAGATCCGTGCGCTTGCGCGTGAATGGCGGCTATGCTATAATGGGCTTCGCGGGTCGATTGATAGGTGGTTTTACCACATATTGGCCGTCTTTATCTTGATAACCGCGGAAAGTGTGGAGAGGTACCCAAGAGGCTGAAGGGACTGGCTTCGAATACCAGCAGGCGGGTAACTCCCGTGCGGGGGTTCAAATCCCTTCTTCTCCGCTTTTGACTGGGAAACCAGTCTTTTATTTTAACCTCAAATTGTCAATCTAAATGCAATACTCAAAAACAAAAAAGAAGAATCGCCCAAACAAGGCTTTCTTCTTTTTTACTTATTCACCCTTTTCCAAAGCTAATGTTCTTGTCGTTAAATCACAAACTTCAACCGGTCCATAGTATTGAATAGCCCCTGGATAAGTGTAGGATGTTTCTACCGCCCATATCTCGCGATGCGCTTCAAAATACTTGAACGGTTTACCGTCCAATTCAACCAAAGCCTTCCTAATAACAGGCTTATCTTCACCATGTCTTCTTTCTATGTTCATCATCTTAGTAATGGGCATACCACCAGCCAGCCATTGATCTGCCGGTTTCGATAAATTCGACACCTTGGATAGATAACCGTTATAACCATATTGAATCAACATAAAGGCATTATATCCTAATGAGTAACAATAATCCGCATCAAAGTTAGATGGGAAAGCACAACGTCCTTCATAACCAAAGAAATGATGTAGTGCATTAAATTTACCATTATAAGTACCCTCAGCTTTTCTTTGTGCTAAAACATCCTTCACCAAAGCCGAAAACAATTTTTCCGATTCAATCAAAGACACCTGCACATTGCCATGAGGATCTCTTTCTAAGAATAACTGCTGCTGAATCGCTTGTGGTAAAATATCAAATACCTTAAAAGAATCTTCCGATAGACCTTTTTTAATAAACGCATATTTTTCTTCCCAAGAGGCTAAAGCATTAAATTCATCAGCTTTTTTTCCGACCAATAATTCATTGATTTCTGCAATCAACGCCGAGAATTCAGGCACAAATTCCACCACGCCTTCCGGAATAATAGCCACTCCAAAATTCATCCCTTTTGCAGAACGTTTTTCAACTGAATCGGCAATATAATTAGCGATTTGTGATAAAGACATTTTCTTCTTCGCTACTTCCTCTGAAATCAAACAAATATTTGGTTGTGTTTCCAAAGCGCATTCCAAAGCCACATGAGAAGCTGAACGCCCCATGACCTTCACAAAATGCCAGTATTTCTTAGCCGAATTAGCATCACGTTCAATATTACCAATTAATTCCGAGTAGGTCTTGGTAGCTGTATCAAAACCAAAGGAAATTTCAATATCCTCATTCTTCAGATCACCATCAATTGTCTTTGGGCACCCAATCACTTGAACACCCGTACCATGAGTTGCGAAATATTCCGCTAAAACAGCCGCGTTTGTATTCGAATCATCTCCCCCAATAATAACAATAGCAGTGATACCATGCTTCGCACATACTTCCGCAGCAATCTTAAATTGTTCTTCTGTTTCCAATTTAGTACGCCCGGAACCAATAATATCAAATCCACCTGTATTACGATATTGATCAATAAAAGCATCATCAAATTCAACAAAATCATCTTCAATCAATCCACTAGGACCTTTTTTAAATCCATACAAAATATTGTCCGAGTTCGTTGCCTTTAAAGCATCGTATAACCCACAAACTACATTGTGTCCGCCAGGTGCCTGCCCACCTGATAAAATCACACCAACAACTTGTTTCTTAGAAAGAGATGTATTAACTCCTTTTTCAAAAGTAATTTCTTTTTTACCATAAGTGTTTGGAAATAAAGCTTTGATCTTCTCTTGATCCGCTACACTTTGTGTTACTTCTCCTTCTTTCACACAAATTTCTGAAATACCATTTCTTAACATCTTAGGAAGCTTTGGCTTATAGACATACCGTGCTTTTTGAAGCGGTGATAATTCTGACATTGATTTTGTCCTCCTTTATAGCATTTACTTTTCTAGAATAGCACAAATCAATCTGTTTCTAAAGAAAAAGTCCGCTTCCAAAAAAATTAAGATTCACTTTCTTCCAATAATTCTTCCCATTCTTTTTCCAAATGAGCCATTTCATTATGAATATCATCAATATCCATATCTAACAAATTCATCTTCTGATAATCCTGATAATATTCCGGTTCAAAACGAAGTTGTCGCATGGCTTCTAATTCTTCTTCTTTTTTAGAAATTTGTTCTTCCAATCGCTTCAATTTCCGTCTCATTCCTTCCGGAGATAAACCAGAAGATTTTTTCACTTCTTTTATTTTTTTAGGTATTTGAACAGGCTGAACAGCCTCCTGTTTATGTTGCCGGTATGCCTCATACGTCTGCGGATAAAAAACCGCTCCATCTTCTTGTAACTCTAAAATGCTTGTCGCAACCTGTTGAATAAAATAACGGTCATGTGACACAAAAAGGATAGTACCATCAAAATCTTTTAAAGAAGATTCCAAGGCTTCCTTTCCAGGAATGTCCAAATGATTGGTCGGTTCATCTAACAATAAAGTATTGGCTTCTTCTAATAAGAGTTTCACAAAAGATAAGCGAACCTTTTCTCCCCCTGACAAGATACGAACATCTTTAAAAACATCATCTGCCGAAAATAAGAATTGACCTAAAACCGATCGAATTTGTGTTCTGTCTAATTCCGGATGTTCATCCCAAACCTCTTCAATAACCGTTTTATCACTTGAAAACTGAGCTAGCTGCTGATCAAAATATCCTTTTTCAATTTGATACCCAAACAGGAAGGAACCTCCTAAAGCAGGAATTCGTCCCATTAAAGTTTTCATCAAAGTAGATTTTCCTGTTCCATTTGGACCTATGATAGCAATCCGATCCCCTCTTCTGACTTTAAAAGTAACTTCTTCCAAAACACGATCATAACCAATCTTTAAATGATCCACCGTCAATACCTGTTCACCACCTTTTAAGCGGGCTTTAAAATGAGCATGGAAATTTCTTTGCGTATCTTGAATCGGATCGATTTTCTCCATCTTATCTAAATATTTGATTTTACTTTGGGCAAAAGAAGCCTTATTAGCTTTATATCGAAATTTCTCAATCAAAGTTTCCAGACGTTCAATATCTTTCTGTTGTCGAACGTAGGCTGCTTGTTGACGTTCTAAGTCATGTTCTCTTTCTTGTACAAAATGGGAATAATTTCCCGGGTAACGCTTCATTGAGCCAAACTCCATGTGATAAACCACTTCAACAGTATGGTCCAGAAACATTCGATCATGTGACACAATTAAAACAGCTTTCGGATAATTTTTAATATAACCCTCTAACCATTCAATAGCTTCAACGTCTAAATGATTGGTCGGTTCATCCAATAACAACAGATCCGGTTTTGACAGTAACAACCGTACAAAAGCCAATCTTGTCTTTTGACCTCCCGAAAATGTTCCAACAGTTTTCTTTAAATCTTCTTTGACAAAACCAAAGCGAGTAAAGACTGACATTAATTCACTTTCCCACGTATAGCCTCCCTTTTGTTCGAATTGTTCTTGCAAATAAGCGTATCTGTTTAACACTTCTTCACTATGATCCTGTGCCATCCGCATAGTTAACCGATTCATTTCTTTTTCAATTTGAAATAAAGGATCAAAAATTTGATATAGTTCCTCTTCTACGGTTGCTTCATTTCGTGCGAAGACTTTCTGTGAAAGATAACCAATGCTTGTGCCATTTTGTTGGTTGACTGTTCCTTCATCAAAACACTCTTCACCGGTAAGGCATCGTAGAAAAGTGGTCTTACCACAACCATTGCGACCAACCAACGCTATTTTTTCCGTTCCTTTCACCATGAAATTAACATTTTCAAACACATCATTTCCAGCAAATGATTTTTTTGCTTTATTAACTTGATATAACATTTCTAACCTCTAAAAAAGGATGGCAACCCATCCTAAAAATCCAAGTTCTTCGGTGTACGGGCAAAAGGAATGACATCACGAATGTTTTTCATTCCTGTCACATACATCACCAAACGTTCAAATCCCAAACCAAATCCAGCATGTTCACAACCACCATAACGACGCAAATCCAAATACCATTGATAATTGTCTAGATTCATACCAAGATCCTTCATCTTCTTTTCTAAAAGTTCCAAACGCTCTTCACGTTGTGAACCGCCAACCAGTTCTCCTACTGTAGGAACTAATAAATCCGTTGCCGCTACTGTTTTCCCATCTTCATTTTCACGCATATAGAAAGCCTTTATTTCCTTTGGATAATCCGTCAAGAAAACAGGCCCTTTCACCACTTGATCAGTGAGGTAACGTTCGTGTTCCGTATTTAAATCCATACCCCATTCAATCTGGTTATTTTCAAATTTAACATCAGCTTTCTTTAAGATTTCAATAGCTTCAGTATATGACATTCTTCTAAAAGCAGTAGAACGAACATGATTTAGGCGTTCCAACAGACTTGTGTCAATCCGTTCATTGAAGAAGTTCATTTCTTCCGGACACATCTCCATGACATAATCAATACAGAATTTAACCATATCTTCAATGACATCCATATCATATTCCAAATCCGCAAAAGCCATCTCCGGTTCAATCATCCAAAATTCCGCAGCGTGTGTTGTTGTGTTACTTTCCTCTGCTCTAAAAGTTGGTCCAAAAGTATAAACATCGCGAAAAGCCAGTGCAAAAGCCTCAGCCTGCAATTGACCCGACACCGTTAAACTAGCATGCTTACCAAAGAAATCTTCTTCCATCTTTTCACCATAATTAGTGGTAACAGTAAATGTCTCTCCAGCTCCCTCCGCATCTGCTCCTGTAATGATGGGGGTATTCACATACACGAATCCTTGTTCTTGAAAAAAGGTATGAATAGCCATTGCCAATACCGATCTAACCCTAAAAACAGCCGAAAGAGTATTGGTTCTTGGTCTTAAATGAGCAATTTCTCTTAAATATTCTAAACTATGACGCTTTTTTTGTAGTGGATAAGTATGATCCGCTAATCCTTCTAAGCGAATTTCCTTTGCTTGTACTTCAAAAGGTTGCTTGGCATCTGGGGTCAATATCAACTTTCCAATCACCGAGATCGCCGTACCTGTTAGATATTTAGAAACTTCTTCGTAGTTACTCAAAGTATTCGCATCATAAACAATCTGGGCATTACTAAAGTCCCATCATTCAAAGAAATAAAGGATACGTTCTTTCCGGCACGATTGGTACGAATCCAACCTTGTAGTTGCACGTATTCAACTTGATCTTTTTCCAATTCAACTTCTGATTTTGTTAAGCGATAAATATCGCGAATACTCATTTCACCTGGCATTATTTAAACTCCTTTATTTTGTTGCTTTTCATTAGTTTCGAAGACCAGTTCTTGAATCTTTGAAACTACATCAATATGCCGTACAGACACATGGCTTGGAACAGAAAAATGATCCATAGCAAAAGACACAAATCCTTCAATTCCAGCATCAACCAATAAATCAACCGTTTCTTGAACATCTTGCGAAATAGTTAAAATCGCAATGCGTGTTCCTTCTGGCATATATCGATTCAAATCACTCAATGGATATACCGGAATACCACCAATTTCTTCTGAACTTGGTTCTAAATCGAAAGCACAAACAATGGTTCCGACAATATGATTCCAGTGATTATAGTTCAACAAAGCTCGCCCTAAGTTACCTGCACCTACCAGAATGATTTTTTCATCAAAATTAACCCCCAGTTCTTCGGAGAAAATTTCAATCAATCGAGTGACATCATAACCATAACCTTGTTTACCCAGATTACCAATAAAGCTAAAATCACGGCGAATTGTGGTTGGTTCAATCGAAACTAATTCCGCCAATTCACGCGACATGATGCGATTGGTACCATCTTCTTGAAGTTTACGTAGTGCTTTTAAATACAGTGGATAACGTTGCAACGTTGCCCGTGGAACATTCTTCTCATTTTTATCATTCATAATCATCACCAGTTTCATTTTATTCCAAATCGGCTCATTTGTGAAATACTAAACAGACAATTCCATACTGGGATCGGCTGAATCTTCCCACGAACCAAACTCTTTTCTTTGCCAAGCCACCCAAGCTGCCGCACCAATCATCGCCGCATTATCAGTACATACTGATAAAGGTGGTAAAATCAATTCGGTTTCCGGGAAAGCACGCATTCTTTCCAATATGATTTCTCTTAACCGAGAATTGGCCGCAACTCCACCAGCCAAAACAACCATAGCCGGTTTTTTATCACATACGGCCACCATTGTCTTATCTACCAAAGAATGAACCGCTACCTCTTGAAACGCAAAAGCAACGTCTTCTTTCACTAAAGGGCGACCCATTTTTTCTTCTCTTTGAATCAACTGAAGAACAGAGGATTTCAAACCGGAAAAACTAAAGTCATAAGCCCCTTCTGTTTTTGGAGTTTTTAAAAAATAATGTGTCTTCCCCTGTTTCGCCAATTGATCAATAATCGGTCCACCAGGATACCCCGTCCCTAAAATACGAGAAACTTTATCATAAGCTTCTCCCACCGCATCATCTAATGTATCACCAATGATTTCAAAAGAATAATCTTCTTTCATCCAAATCAATTGACTATGTCCTCCTGAAATCACTAACGCTAATAAAGGAAATTTTAATTTTTGCACAAAAGCATTTGCGTAAATATGTCCTGCCATGTGGTTCATTGGCAACATTGGTTTTTGGTACATCCAAGCCAAAGTCTTAGCGGCTTGTACTCCTACATGTAATGAACCGATCAATCCCGGCCCTTTTGTGTATGCGATTGCATCTACCTCTTCAACCGACATCCCCGCTTTCTCTAAAGCTTCTTTGATGACAACTGATATTTTTTCAACATGAAGGCGAGAAGCCACCTCCGGTACTACCCCTCCAAATTGCTTATGGGTATCAATTTGAGTTGACACCACATTACTCAATATCACATGTCCGTCTTCCACAATGGCACAAGCCGTTTCATCACAACTGCTTTCGATTGCTAATATTTTTGCCATAAACTTCCTCCTAAAGCATTCGACTCATCACCCATGCGTCTTCTTGATTTTCATAATAACGATAACGAATATTCATTTTTTCAAATCCGCACACCTTATATAAATGG
>ERZ772764.2075-NODE-2075-length-12016-cov-2.469860_pt1 | contig 12016 bp, 9 predicted proteins | sample MGYA00512163_ERZ772764 | MGnify/ENA primary metagenome ERZ772764 (study PRJEB29015, sample SAMEA2737903) | human oral metagenome | biome: human oral; feature: human-associated habitat; material: dental | place: China | collected 2094 ...
CGCTGTATGAAATGCAATGATATCTTGGATAATTTACTAAAGGTGATGCCGAAGGAGCTGGCTATGTCTTGGGATAATGTAGGACTGCTTGCCGGAAGTAAGGAAAGAGAAGTTAAAAATATAGTCGTATGCCTTGATTTAAGCGAAAAACTTATAGAAAAGGCTATAAGCCTTAAGGCTGATTTGATAGTAAGCCACCATCCGTTGATATTTTCTCCTATAAAAAATGTTACAGATGAAACAAGTGTAGGAAAAAGGCTTGTATCCCTTATAAAAAATGATATTTCTTACATAGCTCTGCATACCAACTACGATATAGCCGCAGGCTGCATGTCCGATCTGGTGGCAGAAAGGATAGAGCTTAGGGGAGAGCCTTTGGAAAAGACCGCAAGTATGGAAGAAGAAGATGTGGGTATAGGAAAGGTCGGTGATTTGGAAAAGCCCCTAAAAATATCTGAAATTGCCAAACTTGTAAAAGAAAGATTCAAATTGCCGCACCTTAGGGTATTTGACGGTGGGGAGGATAGATTTGTAAGTCGTATTGCCATATCACCCGGCTCCGGCAAGGGTATGTATAAAGCGGCTTATGAAAAGAGGGCTTCTTTGCTTATAAGCGGAGATATTTCCCATCATGACGCTATTGATGCCTTAGAGCTTGGAGTGGCTACGATAGATGCCGGGCATTACGGCTTGGAGCATATATTTATAGCTGATATGGCACAAAGATTAAGGGATATGGATAAGGCTTTCAATGTTTTCGAAGAAGATATTACATTTCCTGATAGAATAGCGTAAGAAAAAGTTTACTTTATTTTATGTAAAAATATAGTATAATATTAAGACATGAGCAAAACAGATAATCGCAGTTATACATGACGAAAGGGTATAATTGAGGAAAGTCCGAACCTCACAGGGCAGGATGCCGGATAACATCCGGTGAAGGCGACTTCAAGGAAAGTGCAACAGAAAATTACCGCCATGCAAATGGTAAGGTTGAAAAGGCGGTGTAAGAGACCACCGAGGTTAAGGTAACTTAACCTGCCATGTAAACCCCATCCGAGGCAAGACCGAACAGAATTACAGTCGGCCCGACTTTTATTCAGGTGGGTTGCTTAAGTTAAGCGGTAACGCTTAAATCAGATAGATGATTATCAGATACAGAATTCGGCTTACAGTTTTACTCATACCAAGGGGATGTACCGGTTTCGACAGGGAACATGCAGTTGGTGAAGCTATCCGTATGCGATGCGTTAAATGGCAAAAATAAATATAAACGCTGAAGAAAACTTCGCATTAGCTGCCTAAGGGCAGCCATCGGCTTTAAGGCACTCACAACTTAAATAACCGGTGTCAAATCTGTGAGAAACCTTATATGCAAAGCTTTGAGCATATAGATGTACTATGAAGCTACTAAACTCCAAGGACTGTGAATTGCCCTTGGACGGAGGGAATGTATATAAATTCACTATGATAGTAGAAGAACAAGGAATTGTTTCTTGGACACGGGTTCAATTCCCGTCATCTCCAGTTAAAAAGTCTTGAGTTTCAAGGCTTTTTTGTTTTTATTGCAGGGCAGGTGCAAGGAAATCATCGCCTTGCGGCAAACACCGCCCCGTAAGCAAGTACGGGGATAAAGCACCCCTACTCGATTCGTGTTGCGTTTTGTGTCATATATTTTTAAATAATTAAAAGTTATATAGTGAGGTGAAATAATGAAACAATATGTTGTAGATGCATTTACAGATAAGGTTTTTAGCGGTAATCCGGCAGCAGTTTGTGTGTTGGATAAGTGGCTTGACGATAATATTATGCAAAAGATTGCAATAGAGAATAACCTGTCGGAGACGGCGTTTATAGTAAAAGAAGGTGAGAAGTACCATATCAGATGGTTTACACCGGGAAATGAAATTGACCTTTGCGGACACGCAACTTTAGGCAGTTCCTATGTACTTGCAAACTTTGTGGACAGTTCGGCAAAAGAGTTTGTATTTTCTTCAATGAGCGGAGATTTGATTGTTAAAAAATCAGGAGATTTATTTGAAATGGACTTTCCGTCCCGTATACCGAAGGAAATTGAATTTACCGATGTAATGAAAAAGGCTGTAAAAGGCTTGGAGGCAAAAGCCTATATAGGAAGAGACCTTATGCTGGTACTCGATAAGGAAGAAGATGTATTTAACTTTGAGCCTGATTTTTCAGACATTGCAAATGTATCTGAGGGACTGGGGCTGTTTATTACAGCAAAGTCAAAAGAATATGACTTCGTATCAAGAACATTTTTTCCTAAAATCAACGTAAATGAAGATCCGGTCTGCGGATCGGCTCATTGTAATTTTATTCCCTACTGGGCGAAGGTACTCGGAAAAGAAGAAATGGTTGCATATCAGGCTTCTCCAAGAGGTGGAATAGTGTATTGTAAGGATAAGGGGGAGAGAGTTTTGATAAGCGGAAAAGCGACACTTTACAGTGAGGCCAGGATATATATAGATTAATGTACAAGTTATTCCCGACAAATTAATAAAACACTTGTCTTTAAGCGTCTTTATGATAAAATTATTGTCGACAGTCAATGAGAGTATACTCTTTGGCAATTTATGTAAGGAGATTGGATTATGGCAGAATCAATGCTGGGCTTAAAAAGAAGCCACAGATGTGCAGAAGTAGTTGATGCTAAAATAGGCGATACAGTCTGTGTCATGGGCTGGGTAGCAAAAAACAGAGTTAAGGGCGGAATTATATTCCTTGACTTAAGAGATAGAAGCGGAATAGTACAGATAATATTTGAAGAAGAAACTTGCGGTAAGGAAATATTTGAAAAGGCTGCTAAAATCAGAGCGGAGTTTTGTATAGCGGTATCAGGTGTATTGGAAAATAGAAAAGGTGCTGAGAATGAAGACCTTGTGACAGGTAAACTTGAAATTATAGCCAAGGAATTAAGAATACTTTCCGAGGCTGAGACACCGCCATTTCCTATAGAAGAGGACTCAAAGACCAAGGAAGAACTTAGATTAAAGCACAGATACCTTGACCTTAGAAGACCCGATTTGCAAAGAAATATCATGCTAAGAAGCAAGATAGCTACATTTACCAGAGAATACTTGGCAAAAGAGGGATTTTTAGAGATAGAGACCCCGACCTTGATCAAGAGCTCACCTGAAGGGGCAAGAGACTATCTTGTACCATCAAGAGTACATAAGGGAGAATTTTATGCACTTCCACAGTCTCCTCAGCTTTTTAAGCAACTTTTAATGTGTGCCGGTTATGACAGATACTTCCAATTGGCACGCTGTTACAGAGACGAGGATTTAAGGGCGGACAGACAACCTGAGTTTACACAGATAGACATGGAGCTTTCATTTGTAGATGTGGAAGATGTACTTGCAGTAAATGAGGGGCTGATTTCAAGTCTTTTCAAAAGCGTACTTAATGTTGATATACCTACACCTATACAAAGACTTACATGGCAAGAAGCCATGGACAGATTCGGTTCCGATAAGCCGGATCTAAGATTCGGTATGGAATTAAAAAATATATCCGATATAGTTTCCGACAGCGGATTTTCAGTGTTTGCCACAGCAGTAGCAAACGGTGGAAGCGTAAGAGGTATAAAAGTTGAAGGACAGGCAGCTATGCCTCGTAAGAAAATAGATGCTTTGACGGAGTTTGTAAAAACTTATGAAGCTAAGGGACTTGCCTATCTTGCAATAGATGCCGAGGGCAATATTAAATCATCATTTGCCAAGTTCCTTGAAGAAGATAAACTTGAAAGCATAAAGGAACGAATGGAGGCAAAGGCGGGAGACCTGCTTTTATTTGTAGCGGACAAGAATTCCGTTGTATTTGCGGCACTTGGTGCATTAAGATGTGAAATTGCCTCACAACTTGGCTTACTTAAAAAAGATGAATTTAAGTTCTTGTGGGTTACCGACTTCCCTCTTCTTGAGTGGAGTGAAGAGGATGAAAGATTTAAAGCGGTACACCACCCGTTTACCATGCCTGTAGACGAAGATCTTCAGTATCTTGATACAGATCCGGGAAGAGTCAGAGCCAAGGCTTATGACATAGTATTAAACGGTACGGAGCTTGGAGGCGGTTCTGTAAGAATACACCAAGCCGATATACAAAGGAAAATGTTTGAAATACTCGGACTTTCAGAAGAGACTGCGAGGGAAAGATTCGGCTATCTTTTAGAGGCGTTTAAGTACGGCGTTCCACCGCATGCGGGTCTTGCTTACGGACTTGACAGAGTGGTAATGCTTATGGTAGGTGCGGACTCTATCAGAGATGTTATAGCCTTCCCTAAGGTAAAGGATGCGTCCTGTCTTATGACAGAGGCACCTGACAGAGTGGATGAAGAACAGCTTAAGGAACTGCATATTGAGATAAGTAAAGAATAGTGAACATTTATTAATTCAAACTTCCCATGCCTCAAATTGGATCAGTACATTGAAACTTCAACATTTCAGCTAATCATCATTTTGTTAGCCGAAGTATTGATTTTTTAATAACTGACCCAATTTTGAGTGTGGGAAGTTTAAGGTATTTATAAATTAGACTAAGATGAATGCCGGCAGCAGCTTGAGATACACATATATAATATACACTGAAAGCAAGCTTTCATTTGGTATATTATATATGTATATCTGAGTTACAAAAACTGTAACCTTTTATGAAAATTACAGCGGTGAACTCTTTGTGAATTTATGGAAAAGACTGCGTACATCTGCTATTATATGGGATAGATGCAGTCTTTTTTTGACTTTAAAAGGAATGTTGTAATCAGACCTGTTCTAAATCAAGGCTTATACAGGTTGGGAATTGTCAAAATAAAGGTTAGTGGAGATAGTAGCTTACAAAGATAAAGGGTATTTTACTAAAATATATATCGGGAGAGTTATATGGAAATCATAAAAATATTGGTGGTAGATGATGAAGCCAGAATGAGAAAACTGGTTAAGGATTTTTTGAGTGTAAAAGGATATAAGGTGGTAGAGGCGGCTGACGGAGAAGAGGCAATATCCTTATTTATGGAGCAAAAGGACATAAAGCTTATACTTTTAGATGTTATGATGCCTAAGATGGACGGTTTTGAAACACTGAAACTGATAAGACAGTATTCCGACTTACCCGTAATAATGCTTACGGCAAGAAGTGAAGAAAGAGATGAGTTACAGGGATTTAACCTCGGAGTTGACGAGTACATAACCAAGCCATTCAGCCCGAAGATTCTGGTTGCAAGAGTGGAAGCTATACTTAGAAGAAGCGGTCAAGATAGAGAGGAGAAACTGTCTGCCGGCGGAATAGTTATAGACAAGTCCGCACATCAAGTAAGTATAGATGACACACCTATAGATTTAAGCTATAAAGAATTCGAACTTCTATCATATTTTCTTGAAAATAAGGGTATAGCCTTATCCAGAGAAAAAATACTTAATCATGTATGGAATTATGATTATTTCGGTGATGCCAGAACCATAGATACCCATGTGAAAAAACTTCGTGCGAAAATGGGTAAAAAAGGAGAGTATATTAAAACTATTTGGGGAATGGGATACAAATTCGATATAGAAGGTTAGAAAAATGAAACATTCAATTCAATATAGATTTACGGCAATGCTCCTAAGCGTAGTTGCAGTAACACTTATTGCAATTTATTTGATCAATACATTCGGACTGGAAACTTATTATGTCAATCAAAAAGTCAGGGCAATAAGTCTTGCGTATAAAAGTATAGATAATATATTAACAGACAGCAACGGTATGTGCACAGAGGAAAGTAAACAAGACGAAGATAATAAAGAAGGTGATGAAGAAAGTTCCGTAGCCTTAGACAAAATAAAGGTGGAAGAGCTTGGAGAGGTATTAAAAGAGTATTCCGACAAATACAATATAAGCATAGCATTAATAGATTCATTAGATGACGCCGCTATTATTTCTTCCGAAAGAGACGGAGAGCTTATACTTAGAAGAGCTCAAGACAGTATGTTTGCAAAGAAAAATAACGGCAAGGTACAAAAGCTCTATACTTCAGATAACTATTCAATAACAAGACATGACACGGCTTTGGACAAATCCTCATTTATTGAGTGTATAGGGTATTGCAGCGATAACAGAACCCTGATAGTGATGTCAAGTCCTATGGAAAGCGTAAAAAGCAGTGTAGCCTTATCAAATACATTTTTGACCTATATAGCTTTGATTGCCTTTATACTCAGTATAGTTATGGCTTTCTTTATGACCAAGAGAGTAACCAAACCCATACTTACACTTGCAGACATATCCGAAAAAATATGCGGACTTGATTTTACTGCAAAATATGAAGGCAAGTACGAAGATGAGATAGGTGTACTGGGGCATAATATTAACCGAATGTCAAAGAAGCTTAAAAGTACCATAGCGGAGCTTAAAAGTGCCAATGAAAGTCTAAGAGAAGATATCAAACGCAAAGAAGAAATAGATGAGATGAGAAAGTCATTTATAGCAAATGTTTCTCATGAGCTTAAAACTCCTATAGCTTTAATACAAGGCTATGCGGAAGGTTTGAATGAGGGTATGTGTGAGGATAAGGAAAGCCGCAAATACTACACTGATGTTATTATAGATGAGGCAAACAGGATGAATTCCATGGTCAAGCAGCTTCTAAGTCTAAGTGTGCTTGAGTCGGGAAGTATGGAGCTTCAAAAAGAGACCTTTGATATATATGAAATGGTAGCTGCACTTGCAGAGTCAACCAAGATATTGGCAGCAGATAAGAATGTAGAGTTTAAGCTGGAAGGAAGTTCGGGCATACTTATCAATGCGGATGAATTCAAACTTGAGGAAGTAGTAACAAACTACATAAGCAATGCTATAAAACATGTATCCGATAACGGAAGGATAGAGATAAGACTTATACCTGATGAAGACAGGGTAAAACTTGAAGTTTACAATACCGGAAGTGCAATACCCAAAGAAGATATAGAGCATATTTGGGATAAGTTCTATAAAGTAGATAAGGCACATTCAAGAGACTACGGAGGTACCGGAATAGGGCTTTCTATAGTAAAGGCTATATTGGAGCTACATGATATGCCTTACGGTGTGGAAAATGTAGATGACGGCGTAATGTTTTGGTTTGAAGCAAAAATACAAAAGTAGCTTAAAATCACACAGGCTTAGACTGCCTGTGTGATTTTTTATAAAAAATGTTTTATAAATGAATTAAAGCTCCAACAAATAAGATTAAAGAAAACTACAGGGGCAGGAAGTTTTTCATCTTCCCTTTGTATGTCCCATATATACTTTAAGCTGCTTCTTTTATCAAAAGAAAGAGAAGCGTTATGAACACGGTAACTTACCAATGCCTCATCAATACCGTATGCTAAGGAGCCGCCTCTAAGAAGTCTAAGCCATGTTGAATAATCCTGACTCATTCTGCGTGTTGATATCAAAAAATCACCGGCGACAGCCCTGTCAACTATAACACTGGAATTAGCTATTAAAGTGTTTTTAAGAATAGTTTTGTAAGAAGCTTTCTTTGGTACTTTGCGTTTTGATTTGATTAAGCTGTTTGTAGAATCGATCATATCTATAGCGGTATATGATAAAAGAGCATTTTTTTCTTTCATCAAAAGCATTTGCTTTTTAAGTTTTTCCTTTTTCCACAAATCATCACTGTCTAAAAATGCCACAAAACGGGCAGCGGAAAACTTAAGTCCTATATTTCTTGCCTCACCTGCACCTACATTTTCCTCAAGTTTAATATATATGACTCTGTCTTCATCCTTATATAGATTTATTACTTCTTCCGGATTGTCTTTAGAGCAGTCATCTACAAGTATGATATTAAAATCTTTGTCATAGTCCTGATTCAATACGGAGTCTATGGTCTGCTTTAAATAAGTTTTGGAATTATATATCGGAATTATCACAGAAATCAGCTCGTTATCAAAGATTCTATCCATTTTTACTCTCCTAATATTTATAATGTTAAAATATCATAAGCCGCCCAAAGTGTCAAATAATCAGGGCTTGTTATGTTACAGTTTAAGTAGGGTATACATCTTAGTCAAAAAACCGGGATATTTACTATCTTAACTGCAACCTTGTTATAATATAAACATTAAAAATTTAGGTATATACCCTTATCAAGTGGTTGAAAAAGGTGTATAATGAGTAGGAAATAACACTTGAGTTTATTTTAAGTATCGGATCATAGTCCGGTGCTTACAAGAAAGGAGCGATTACTATGAATCATGAGCAATTAGAACGCATGAGTAAAGGCAAGGGCTTTATTGCAGCACTTGATCAAAGCGGCGGTTCAACACCAAAGGCACTTAAGGCATATGGGATTGAGGAAAGTGCTTATAACGGAGAGGACGAGATGTTTGATCTCGTACATGCTATGAGAACAAGAATCATTACCAATCCGGCATTTAGCAGCGAGAAAGTACTTGCAGCTATTCTTTTTGAGCAGACCATGGATCGTAAGATAGAAGGTGAGTATACAGCCGACTATTTGTGGAATGTTAAGAAAATAGTTCCTATATTAAAAATAGACAAGGGTCTTGCAGAAGAGAAGAATCATGTTAAACTTATGAAGCCCAATCCGGGACTGGACGAGCTTTTGGAGCGTGCGGTAAAAGAGCGTCATATCTTCGGAACAAAGGAGCGTTCTGTTATACTTGATTATGATGAGCAGGGAATAAAGGATGTTATAGACCAGCAATTTGAGATTGGACTTAAGGTTTGGAGTCATGGACTTGTACCGATCTTAGAGCCGGAAGTAGACATTCATAATCCAAAGAAGGCAGAGTCTGAGGAGTTTATGAAAAAATGCATCAAGGAGCATCTTGCTAAACTTGATCCTGAAGTAAGAGTAATCTTTAAGGTAACCATACCTACAAAGGCTAACCTTTATGAAGATATTATGGCAGATCCACATGTAGTTCGTGTGGTTGCACTCTCAGGCGGATATTCAAGAGACGAAGCTAATAAGCTTCTTGCAGAGAACAAGGGACTTATAGCAAGCTTTTCAAGAGCACTTGCAGACGGTTTATCAGCTAAGCAAAGTGATGAGGAATTTACAAAGATGCTTGGAGATTCAATTGACAGTATTTACAAGGCATCAATCAGCTAATTAAATAACCTGCCAAAGCTGTAATGATTATAAATAAAAATCCCCATAAAAAGAAGTTGCTTTTTTGTGGGGATTTTCTTTGTTTTTTATATACTATAAGCTATCCTTAAAGTCCTCCTTGAACTTTTTAAGCAGCCTTTGTGGCCAATCGCCCTTTGCTTTAAGCCTTCCGAAGAAGAATCTGAGTATATCCGGCTCCATTTCCCATTCAAGACCTCCTACAAGCTCTCTATTCTCGTATAACCATGTAATGCGGTCTACGACAAACATTATATGAGAAACACTGAATACCCTTCTTGGAAGAGCAAGTCTTAAAAGCTCCATATCCGCAAGCGGCTCGTTACCGTTTTCATCTCTTTGCTCTGACAAAGTACCTCTTTCCATTCCTCGTGCACCGCTTACTATAAATAAAGCTGCTGCCAAAGCTCCTGCAGGGTATTCATTTTGAGGTATGTGCTTTAGGAAGTCCATGGCATTAACATGACAGCCGAGACCGCCTGCCGGTGTAACCACAGGAATCTTTCTCTTAAGCAATTCATTTACCATAAATTCGATAAATATAGGACCTTGAGAAATCATATCCTCATCCATGGTCTCTTCCAAACCTACGGCAATTGCTTCCATCTCACGAACAGACATACCGCCATAGGTTAAAAAACCTTCGTAAAGAGTTATAAAGCCCTGCATTTTCTTAAATAACTCTGTATTGGAAGTACAGATACATCCACCTCTTGCACAACCCAGCTTCCTTGCGGAAAAGTATACTACATCTGAAAGTTCACCTATTTTTAAGGTGATGTCATTTATGCTCATATCCTTGCAAGCTTCTTCTTTTGTTTTTATAAAATGAAGATTATCCGCCAGTAGACTGGCATCAACAACAAGTAATACATTCATTTTTTTACACAAAGCACTTACATCCTCAAGGTTTTTTAAGGAAAACGGCTGACCGCCTATAAGGTTTGTGCCGGCTTCCATCCTGACAAAGGCTACATTCTCGCTGCCAAGTGTCTTTATACGCTCTTCAAGTTTTCCAAGGTCCATATTTCCCTTGAATTTATTGTCAGAATTAAGGACTCTTCCCTCATCACTTATAAGCTCTTCAACCTTGCCGCCATTTAAGGTCACATGGGCTTTGGAAGTGGTAAAATGATAATTCATAAGCACGGTTTGATTAGGGCTTATAAGGCTCTTTGACACAATATTCTCACAGGCTCTACCTTGGTGAGCCGGAAGGAAAAACTCCATACCGAACATCTTTTTAAGAGCAGCTTCAAGTCTGAAAAAGGTTTCAGAACCTGCGTAGCTGTCATCTGCACAAAGCATTGCTGCCTGCTGCCTGTCCGACATGGCATTGACACCGCTGTCTGTAAGCATATCAAGGAACACATCTCTATTTTTAAGCAAAAAGGTATTAAATCCGGCTTCTTCCATGGCTTCAAGTCTTTTTTGCGGCTCAAGAAGGTTAAGTTTTTGAATTACTCTTGCCTTATGCATTTCAAGTGGGAAACTCTCAGTTGACATCCATTTAATCTCTTTCATGTTCTTAATCTACACGAATAATCGTGTACCTCCTTTTTCTGAAATTTATTTTAAATACAAAAAAACCACTACCGATAACAATCCCGATAGTGGTTCATATCAATTACTACTACTACACCTACGGGCTTACGCAAACGAGTGCCAAGCCCATAAGTTTTTAACATCCTATGGACAGGGCATTAGATATAATAGTAATAATAATAATTCAAATTTTTAGATATACTGTTTAACATAATATTTACCTCTTTTTTTAGTATATGCCCTGTATGATAGCAAGTAGTGTTATAAAAGTCAAGCCTTAATTAACATATTTTTTATTTGAATTTTTTCCAAGGTAGGCTTCTCTTATAGCCTCATTGCTTAAAAGTTCCTCACCGCTGCCTTCCATGCTGAGTCTTCCGGTCTCAAGTACATAGGCATAGTCTGAAGCCTTAAGTGCCATATTGGCGTTTTGCTCTATCAAAAGCACGGTAACGCCGGACTTGTTGATTTCCTTTATAATTTCAAAAATACCCTTAACAATCAACGGAGCAAGCCCCAAAGAAGGCTCATCCATCATCAAAAGTTTGGGTTTCGGAGCCGACGAATTCGTCACAAAGCCTTTTTCTCCGCGCGTTCTCGTCGCGCGCGTTCAGGCAAATTTGCGGAGACAGGCCGCAACCGAAGCCGCCGCCGAAGAGACGATTTCCTTCGGACCGTATACGCTCCTTTTGAACAGCTGCGTGCTTAAAGAAGGCGCTCAAAAAATCGCCCTGTCGGCAAAAGAGTACGCCGTCCTCGAATACCTCGTCAAACATGCGGGGGAAACGCTTTCGCCTGAAAAAATCTACGCGGACGTGTGGAAAGCGCAGTACGGCGACATAACCGCCGTCGCAGTGTACATCCAGCGGCTTCGCAAAAAAATCGAAAAGGATCCGTCGAATCCGGAATTTATTAAAACGGTGTTCGGGCTCGGCTATTGCTTTTCAAAAGAATCGATCGCCTTCAGGCAGGGAGCGAAAAAAGACGCATGACGATCAGGCGCCAATTCCATATCCTTCTCGCGGCGATCATCGTCATTCCGATATGCTGCGCGCTTTTTATTCCGTCGTATCACTATTTTACGTCTCCGGTACGCGCGCTCATCCACGATTACAAAGAGCTGCGCAAAAGCGATACGTTCAAACTTTCGGTACGCGAATGGAGTAAGCTCCACGATTATATCCGCCGCCTGCCGCCCGACATGGAAGTCGCCGTTTTTTCGCTTTCAGGATCGGCGGATATTTTAATTTCATCGATCGCAGAACTCAAAGCGGGCACTTCTCTCTCTCCGCTCGTGCTGTGGGGATTTGCATCTTCGACAAGCGATACGTATTT
>ERZ772764.2076-NODE-2076-length-12014-cov-2.519274_pt1 | contig 12014 bp, 9 predicted proteins | sample MGYA00512163_ERZ772764 | MGnify/ENA primary metagenome ERZ772764 (study PRJEB29015, sample SAMEA2737903) | human oral metagenome | biome: human oral; feature: human-associated habitat; material: dental | place: China | collected 2094 ...
TGTGTCACTTACACAGGTAGCCATCAGCAAGAGAAGAGAGGTGGAATTATAGTATGAAAGCAGAAAAAAATCGAAATTTGATTGGTACCATTGTTGGCTTTGTCATTGCCATTTTGGTTCTTTGCCCATTTTTCTTAGTTGTCATCAACTCTGCAAAGACAAGTGCAGACATTGTTGTCAGTCCAATTGCCCTTCCAAAGCATTGGGGACAGATGATGAATAATTTTAAAGGTGTAATCAATAACACAAATTTTAGCTATTGGAGTTCATTTAAGAGTTCTTTGATTATCACCATTGTTTCTCTCATCCTCTTGACACTATTTTCTTCTATGGCTGCTTGGGTACTCAGCCGTCATCACAAAGAGGGTTGGTCCAATGTAATCTTTATGATGTTTGTTGCTGCAATGGTTATTCCATTTCAGGTAGTTATGCTTCCGATTTTGACTGTATTTAGAAATATTGGAAATTTTACAGGAATTCAAATGCTTTCTAGTTATAAGGGAGTCATCTTTGCGTATCTTGGATTTGGTGGTTCAATGTCTATCTTTGTGTTACATGGCTTTATTAAGGGAATTCCAAGGGAGCTAGAGGAGGCAGCATGGATTGACGGTTGTTCACCAGAGGGTACATTTTTTAGAATTATTATGCCACTTCTTCGCCCAGTGCAGATGACGGTTCTTATTTTGAATGGACTTTGGATTTGGAATGATTATCTTCTTCCATCCATTATGCTCGGACTCAATGGAAAAATTAAGACATTGCCAATTGCGGTGAGTAGCTTTGTTGGATCCTATGTAAAACAGTGGGATTTGATTTTGAGTGCAGCATTCCTTGCAATGATACCGATTGTTATTTTGTTCTTAATTGCACAAAAGCAGATTATTCAAGGCATGGTTGATGGTGCAATTAAATAATAAAAAATGGGAGTTTTCAAGTGAGTGACTTGAAACTCCCATTTTGTTTGTCAATTACAAAAGAAGAACAACGGCTTGATAGCCCTCTAGACAAATTTCATCAGAAGTCATAGTAAGGTCGTTTACATTGTTAAGAAGAACCTGTTTTGGCTGACTTGGCAATTTTACTGTCTTTTTAGCTGTCTGGAAATTTCCGAGAACAAGGAGAGTTTCTGTTTCGCCCTTTCGATAAAAGGCCATCAATTTTGGCTCTTCCACTAGGTAAGGGATGACTTCGCCGTAAACTACGACATCCTGGTGCTCTGGGTCTTTGCGAAGCTGGATTAATTTCTTGTAGTAAGAAAAGAGAGAATCAGGGTCATTGACCTGGCTCTTGGCATTGATTTCTTTGTAGTTTGGATTTAAAGCTAACCAAGGTTTTCCAGTGGTAAATCCTGCGTTCTCAGAATCATCCCACTGAAATGGTGTTCTTGCATTGTCACGACTGTATTTTTTGACAATGGCAAAGGCCTCCTCTTCAGACAAACCTTCTTCTAGTGCAACACGATATTGGTCACGGCTGGAGATATCATCAATCTGGTCAATGGAAGTGAAATTGACATTTTCCATTCCAATTTCTTGACCTTGATAGATAAAAGGAAGTCCACGCAACATCAACTGCATTGTTGCAAGGAACTTTTTGCTGGTGTCCGAGCACTCGCCCTCTGGAATATAGCGACTGACTCCTCGAGGCTCGTCATGATTTTCAATAATTGTAGAAATCATACCGATATCCCCAATACGCTTTTGAGTCTTAAAACAACATTTCTTATAGTCATCCGGCGTAATTGGTTGTTTTTTATACCAGCCACGACCATTCTCACCAAAAGAAGCACTTTCAAAGTCAAACATAGTAGAGAAATATCCATCATCGCCAATAAAGAGTGGAATCTCTTCTTCTCGTTCATTAAACACTTCGCCGGCGGTAAAGGCATCATGTGGAGCAAAAGTTTTATTTTTTAATTCAGTCAAGAAGTCTCCAAGACCGATGGTATCTTCCAACATTTTTGTACAATTGGTCAAACCGTCATTTCGATCAGGGGTGTAGGAGAATTTGGTAAATGGCAATGCCTTTTTAATATTGATAATGGCATCAATTCGAAATCCTCCCAATCCTCTGTCGAGCCACCAATTGACCATCGTGTAAATTTCTTCTCTGAGCTTTGGATTTTCCCAGTTTAAGTCAGGTTGCTTTTTGTGGAAAAGGTGCAGGTAATATTTATCTGTGCCTGGAATTTTTTCCCATACACTGCCACCAAAGTAGGAACGCCAGTTGTTCGGCTCGTGTCCATCAACAGCATCTTCAATATAGAAATAGGAAGCATATTCACCTGTTGGATCAGCAATGGCCTTTTTAAACCACTCATGCTCATCCGAGCAGTGATTTACTACAAGGTCCATAAGGATGTACATATCCCTTTCTTTTGCTTTGGCGATGAGCTCGTCCATATCTTCCATAGTTCCAAAGCGAGGGTCGATATTGTAGTAGTCAGAAATATCATAGCCTTGGTCGGCCAGAGGAGAACAATAACATGGAGATAGCCATATAATATCCACCCCAAGATCCTTTAGGTAATCCAATTTTTCAATAATTCCTCTTAAATCACCTATACCATTTCCGGTTGTGTCTTTGAAACTTTTTGGATAAATTTGATAGGCCACTTTTTGGTGCCACCACTTCTTTTTCATAAAATAAATCCTTTCGATATGATATTTATAGTAATTTGAATGTAACATAATTGCTGTACAAATACAATCAAAATATAATCTCTCTAGGGGCTTAACAAGCCTATTTTTTTTGTTTATAATTAGCCCTGTATATAGAATATACCAAAAGTAGAATAGACAGAAGGGCAAAGTGAGAAAGGAGGCTTCCAATGGCAGAAAATCAAAGTAGTAATAGCGATGCAGTGAATGCACTCGAAGAGGCAAAAAAAGTAGAGCGCAGGGAGCGAGAAAAATTAGAGCGAGAATATGCAGAACGAGAACAGATAGAAAATGCGGAGAATGAGGAAAACGGACGAAATGAACTTCCAGAGGAGAGTCGACCAAATCTCAATGAATTATTTGAATCTGTTTCAAATGCAGATAGTGGTGAAAAGGAAGAAGAAAAAGAAGAAGAGGAAGATAGTGATGAGCTGGAACATTTGATTGATGAGGGAAATCAGCAAGATATTGATGATTACTATGAGGATATGCAACCAGCCGACTTTGCAGAGGAAGTTGATGATCTTGATGATGAAGACATCAAGAAATTACAAGATCTTCTTGACATCGATCAATTGGCTGAACTTATGGAAGAGGCTGACGATGATTTGCGTCAAAGAATTGCGAGATTATTGAAAGATGAAGTCCTTTTGAAGATTTTTGAAAAGATGTCAAAGGATGATATTGTGGATATTCTTGGAGATATGGAGACGGGAAGAAGAAAGCGTATTCTTAACCAAATGAAATCGGGTGATCGAAGAATTATTCACACTCTATTACAATACCCAGATGATTCAGCTGGTGGAATTATGACCACAGAGTACATCGCACTTCGCGAAGATAGAACTTGTGCGGAGGCATTGGATATTATTCGAGATATTGGACCAAAGACAGAGGTTATTGAGGAAATTTTTATTACAGATGAACATCGCAAATTAGTCGGATATGTTGATTTGCGGGACTTACTTAGTGCTCCAAGAAATACAAAACTTCGGGAAATCATGGATGATCAAGTGGTTTCTGTCGAACCGGAGACTGATCAGGAGGAAGTTGCACAAATTGTATCAAAGTATGACTTACAGGCTGTGCCAGTGGTGAGTAAAAAGGCAATGATTTTGGGCATTATTACGGTCGATGATATTATTGATGTCCTTCAGGAAGAGCATGATGAGGATATTGCCCATTTGGGTGGTGTATCAGCAGAGGAAGGAATGGATACAAAATGGATAGACTCTGTTCGCCTTCGTCTTCCTTGGTTGGTGATTAACCTCCTAACGGCTTTTCTTGCCTCATTTACCGTAAAGATATTTGAGGGAACTATTGCAAAGGCCGTGGCCTTGTCAGCAACCATGACGATCGTATCGGGAATGGGTGGCAATGCAGGAACACAGACGATGTCCATTTTGGTGAGAGAGCTGGCCAGTGGTAGCTTGAATTTTAAAGATTGGCGTGCATTGATGAAGGAGATTTTACTTGGCGTTGTTGATGGTGCAGCCATTGGTCTGATCACAGGTGTTGTCGTTGCCATCTTCTATGGCAATGTCTATCTTGGACTCATTATTTTTTTGGCAATGATTGGAAACTTAGTTGTGGCAGGTATTTTTGGATTTGCTGTTCCCGTTGTTCTTGACCATTTTAAAATTGATCCAGCCCTAGCCTCTTCCATTTTTGTCACGACAGCAACAGATGTCTTGGGATTTTTTATTTTTCTTGGACTAGCAAGTTTGTTTTTGGTAAAGTTAATATAGGGATAACAATAGCTTCATTTGTTAATATGCTTGCTTTTCTAGTAAGTATAAATTGGGATGGTTTTGGAATTTCTCAAACAATTTGGGCTCCAATAATTTTATTAATAATTATAGTTATCTCTATTTTGATAAATACAAAATTAAACAGGAAAAAATCATTAACTTTTGATTGTAAAAGAGTTAGGATGAAGGTGTGAGGAATATCATATCTTGAATCATATCTTAGAGGAATGTAAAAGTTTAGTTTTGCATTGTAATTCGAATCGTACCAGAGTGGAATGTCAATAAAATAGGAATTCATTGGATAAGGAGGGAATATTGTGAAATATGTTGTTAAGTTACGATTGGAACAGCCAAATTTTAAGTCAGATTATAGGAGGACGGTGATTAGTTTTTTTAAGCATGCCATTTCGAAATATATGGATGGTGAGTTTTATGATTTTCTCTATAATAGTGGAGCAAATCAAAAGTCATTGGTTTGGTCTATTCGCTTTGCGGAGCCAAAATTTTTAGGAGAAAATATGGAGCTTGGCGGGACAGAGGTAGAGATGACATTGAAGATGTCGGATGCTCAGACTGCACTTGTCTATTATTCTGCACTGTTAGAGATGAAAGGAAAGGTCTTTCCAGTTGGGGAAGGGAATGCTTTGACTTTAGAGCAAATCAAAATGGTTAGAGAGGAAAAAATTACTCAGCCATTTGCCATGTTTAAGGTATTGTCTCCAATCTGTTTAAAGGAGAGAGAAGAGAAAGAGCAGTATTTATCTGTCGAGGATGAGAACTTTTTGGAGGAAATGAAAAGAAAGTTGAGGGAGAGTTTGCCACAACTTTCAAAGGAGATTGAAGAACTTAAGGGTGATTTTAGAGGATTGAGAAAAACAATAGTGCGTGCATATGGAATGAAAATTCCAGCGAGCGTGGGAACTTTTGCACTGGCAGGGGATATTCAAATATTGCAATATATTTTAAGTTCAGGAGTGGGATCAAAGAGAAATTCGGGATTTGGATTAGTTGAGTTTGTGATGTAGGGAGGTGAATTTGTGATTGAAATCGGTGACTATGAGATTGAGGGAAAGGCTTTTAACCGCAAGTTAGTGCCAACAGATTGGAGATATGCGGCGGCAGCAGTGGGCATGATTCGATTTTTTAGCCAAGAAAAGCTTCCTTATAAAAAGCAGGGAAGGAAATTATATTATCGTTATGAGGATATTTATCCAGAGGATGAATTGGATCAGAAGTTTTTGTTATTTGTCGAAGACTATTTGAAAGATAATATGCATCATTGTCAGATAGAATATAAGTTAAAAAGGCTAAATGATGTGACAGGTGAACAAAGAGATGCACTGTTGAAAGAGATAAATGACAAGCTAAAGGCCAATACAATATTAAAAAAGATATTTGCTGGAATGGAGTGCAATGGTGAGAATGGGGAAATCATTCAAAGGCGGATTGAAGAGCATCGGCTGGAGCTCATTCGGCAGACTTTTGCGAATGCAAAAGTTGGAGGGTATAGTCAATTTTCTGATGCAAATAAATTGAGAAGTACACCAGCAGCGACTTGTCGATTAAGTGGCTTTGCCGTTGATGGGGGAAGAAAAACAAAAGCTCTGGGATTTTGCTTTGATAAGGATACTTTTCAAGGTAAGGATGAAGTGGAATTTGACTTTGTTATGTTTGGATTTACAAAGGGAGCAGAAGCAGTATTTATTAATGACAATATTTCGATAGAAAAGTTACTAAATACCAATAATGCTTTGCAAACATTCTTATCTAAAAAGCAGGGGGAGCGAGCAAATTGGGATGCTATGTTTTATAACTACATGGAGACGATGCCTTTTCTTGCCTATGATGTGGAAGTCATTAAAAAAGCATTTAATACAGGCTATTTTGAGACGATTTTTCTTCGAGAGAGCAGATTACATATCTTCCAAGAGATAGAGGAAAAGTGGAAGAATAGAGATTTTTCTTTAGATGATGCCCTCTATCGTTTGGTTAAGGTGGATCAAGATAGTTACATAAACATTATGCATGAAGTGACAATGGCAATTTTAAACAATCAAAATTTGGATGACTTGATCGAAAAGTTATTCTTTCTCAATGCAGGGCATGGAATATTGAGAACTTTGATTGAGGTCAATGACATCATTTACAGAATGGATAGGAGATTGGAGGAAGCTATGGAAGAGAAAGTTAGTCTGAGTGGGACATTTGCAGCTGCCAACGCAGTGGTGAAGTATTTTGAGTCGGCTGGAAATAAAAATAAAATTAAGAACTACCGACAAAAGTTATCCAGCGTGCTTGTGGCAAAGGACTATGATCGCTTTATAGAGATTATGTTGCAACTGTCGTCATATACCGACATTTCATTTCGTTTTTTGCACTATTTGATTCAAGATTTTGAATCAAATAAAAACTTAGCTTATAATTTTGTGAATCAGCTTGTAGTTTCAAAAGATGAGAACAAGGAAGAGGGAGGTAAGAAGGATGAAGAATAAGGCACTTACATTGACCATCATTGCAAACATGACATCAAACTATGGAGAGGGTTTGGGGAATATTGGCGTTGTACAAAAGATTTATCGCTCAGGAAAAACCTATTCCATTCGATCGAGAGAAAGCTTGAAGAATGCGATTATGTTACAGAGTGGCTTGTATGATGATTTAGGGGTGATTGTTGCTGGAGATGGAAAAGTGGCACAAAAGGCTGTATCAGCAGAAGCGAATGCGTCAAATCAGAGAGCCTTAGAAGGAGGCTATATGAATACAGTTCCGACAACGAAAATTAGGAAGAGTTCTTTCTATTTGACAGATGCAATTTCTTTTGTTCCATTTATCAATACGACTCGATTTCATAATATTCCAGGCAAAGACTTATGCAGAAGGCGATGAAAATAAGTTAAAGGCTGGATTGATGCCTTACCAATATGAGTACGAAAAAGCATTAAAGTGCTATAGTATGACTATTGACTTAGATAAAGTGGGCGTGGATGAAAACTATGGCGAAGAGGCAGACAATACGGAAAAAATCTATCGAGTAAGGGCATTATTAGATGCAGTGAAAAACCTCAGCTTGGTTGTCAAGGGAAATATGGACAATGCAGAACCGCTCTTTGTTGTAGGAGGAATTGGAGAGCGAAAGACACATTATTTTGAGAATGCAATTCATATGACTGGGAATAGGCTGAAAATTGGGAAAGACTTGAAAGAAAAGTTAAAAGAAGGGTATAGAGCTGGTTTATTGGAAGGAAATACTTTTGAGAATGAAGAGGAAATCATTCAAGAGTTAGAGCCTGTTTCCGTTGTAGAATTTTTTGAAAAGTTGAAAGATGAGGTGGATGCATATTATGAAGGTACTCAGAATTAAACTGAGGCAGAGTCAAGCATCTTATGCAAAGGAAGAAACAGTCAAAAATAGAATGACATATCCTCTTCCAGCATATTCAACCATTATTGGAGCTTTGCATGCGGCATGTGGGTATGACCATTATCATCAAATGGACATTTCAGTTCAAGGAAAATTTGAAAGTATGCAAAGAAAACTTCAGGTCAATTATACGCTGTTGAATCATTTAGAGGATGACCGAAGCACTTTAATTTGGCTAGAAAATTCAAATGCTTTGAGCAATGGTTACATTGAGGTTGCAAAGGCATTAAAGAAGCAGGGAAATAGCTTTAGAAAAGGAATTACCATACAGGTAGGTAGAGAAGATAAGATTCAAGAGTACAGGGCAATAAAAGATCGGGATGATCAACTCAAAAAGATGGAAAAGGAAGAGATTTGTCCTATCGAAGATCTTTGGAAGGCTGAGAAAAAGAGATTAAAGCAGGCAATAAAAGATGTAGGGAAAAAAACAGAGGGGGGGATGGAGCTCACTAAGCAACTCGATGCGGGAGAAGAAAGAGTTAAAAAACTTCGTGCAGATTTTAAGGAGAAACGAGAGAGAGAGGTGGTAGAACCATTGAGCCATTTTGGCACATTGACTAAGGGGGTAAGCTATCAGGAAGTACTTTCTGATGTCGAATTAGTGATTCATGTGCACGCAGATGAAAAGGTTATGCAGGATATTTTGAAACATAAATTTGACCTTGTGGCTCTAGGAAGAAGTGAAGATTTTATCGAATTGGAAGAGATAAAAGAGGTGGAGCTGACAAGAGACATTGATCAAGAATATACTTTGCCAAATGGCTATAGTATGTATGTCAATTATGAACGGATTGATGAAGGCGCTTATTTTATTAAAGACAGCAGGAAGAAAATGGGGCGTGAATTGAGTATACAGGGCACACTCTATGAGATATCAAAGAATTCAAGATAAGAAGAGAGTATTTCAAAAAATCTCCTGTCTGTATACATCGACAGTGGCGATTGACAGCGACTCAACAGATGCATGGTTTGATCGAGATGGGGGCTATATTGTAGATTTAAACTAGGAGGTAGAAAAAGATGAGCAAGCAGTTAGAGATTCCAGAGTATTATAAAAATTATTTGGCCAAGGAAGATGAGACCTTGTATGAGCATACAGCAGAGCTCTTAGAATGCTTAGGTGAGCTTTCAAAGTTTTCGGATATCAAAAATTTATGGCTTGTGGAACTTAGCTGCTTGTATCATGATGTGGGAAAAATCAATGCCCTATTTCAAAATCGCTTGAATGCACATAAAAAATTTGATGCAACAAAGGAAGTAGGGCACAATATTTTATCTGCAATTTTAGCGAAAGCATTGTTACAGGATGTAGACAAAGAGCAGATGCGAAAGGTCATCTATGCTATCTTAAATCATCATCATTATGTGGATAATTTTGGTGAACTTGAAGATAAACAGCTACTAATAAAAGAAAATTTAGAGACGATTCCTTGCACTATTTTGCCACAATCAAGTAGAGACAAAGATTTATCTAAAAGCATTGGCGGGAGAGAAGCCAATGCTTTAAAGAAGTTGGAAGAAGATATTGATAGTCAATTAATTAAAGGATTTTTGCATAAGTGTGACTATAGTGCAAGTGCACATGAAGTCATTGAGATTCCCAATGTAGACTTGGATCAGCGAATGGAAAGATATTGGGATAGAAAAGAGTATATTCCCAATGATATGCAAAAATTTGCAAGGGACAATAGAGATAGGCATTTGATTTTAATTGGTTCAACGGGATTGGGAAAGACAGAAGCTTCATTGATGTGGCTTGGAAATCAAAAGGGATTTTATGTATTGCCTCTGAGGAGTGCGATTAATGCAATGTATGAGCGAGTGAAGAGAGACTTTTATCCAATGGATTATTCTTCTCATTTGGGACTTTTGCATAGTGAAGCAAGGAGTGTCTATTTTAAAAACTTAGAAGAGAGAGTTCAAAAAGTTGGAGAAAAAGAACAACAAGAATTTTGGAATTATTATGGAACGACAAAATCCATGGCACTTCCTGTGACCATTACGACACCGGATCAAATTTTTCGCTTTGCATTTAAATATCCTGCCTATGAATTAATGCTGGCGACTTGCAGTTATTCTAAGATAATTATTGATGAGATCCAAGCCTATTCTCCAGATATTTTGGCCACATTGATTTATAGTTTACAATGGATTGATAAAGTTGGAGGGAAGTTTATTCTTACAACAGCTACGCTTCCTCCATTTATCAAGAGTTGGCTGGAAAAGTATATGGGAAAGTCGATCGTTGAAAAAGAGTTTTTGAAAGAGGAGATTAGACATCATGTGCAGTTGTGTGATCGAGAGATAGTGACAGAAGATATTTTCGAGTTTATTGATGTGAATAGAGGTAGAGAAAGTTTAAAAATATTAGTGGTTGTCAATACCGTTTACACAGCACAAAGAATCTACAAAGAACTAAGAGAAAATATAGGGGATGATATTGTAGTTAAAGTATTGCATTCTCGCTTTACAGTACAAGACAGAAATTTAAAAGAAGAAGAAATTCTAAATGATGGAGCGACAGCTTGTAAAAAGAAAGTGATATGGGTAGCAACTCAAGTTGTCGAGGCAAGCTTAGACATTGATTTTGATGTTTTATTTACAGAGCTTTCTGACTTGAGCGGATTATTTCAGAGATTGGGGCGCTGTAATCGAAATGGAAAGAAGTCTATAGATGTAGAAAATGTGTTTGTCTATACAGTGATACCAAGAGCGTTGTATCGAAAACCTTCAGAAAAAAATTCATGCATAAAGACGGGATTGATCTTTGAATCTCTTTTTGAACTGAGTAAGACAGCTTTGCATAATTGGAGTGATGGCCGTATAGGTGGGATGATGTCAGAAAAGGATAAAAACAGGATGATTTCCACATATTTTACGCTGGATAAATTGAAAGAATATGAGGAAAGATATCCAGATTCATCCTATATAAGAGAGTTTGAAGATGCTTATCGGGGATTAGAAAGTTTAAGAACAGGTCAGTTGACACTAGATGAGGCAACGAAATCGTTTCGAAATATTACTTCTATTTCCGTGATTCCAAAGAAAATCTATTTGGAGAAGTCGGAAGAGTTTGCAAAAATCAGAGATGATATGGAAATGATTATTGAAGATAAGCAAAACAGAGAAGAAAATAAGTTCAAGATGCTTCAACTTCAAAATCAGCTCCATCAATATACCTTGACTGTGGATATGAGTTATAAAACGTATATTCAGTTTCAGTCTCCATTGCAATTTGGCTATGAAAAATTCTATTTGATCGATGCTTCTTATGACCAGGATATTGGATTGTTGAGAGAAAATGGGGAGAGTGGGTTTTCACCATGGTAGATGAGAAAATCACAGGATTGATGGTCTATTATTACTTTGTTTGCAAGAAAAAATTATGGTTGTTTGGCAATGGTCTTGAGATGGAGGACGAAAGTGAACTTGTGCATATGGGAAAAGTAATTGATGAGACAAGTTACCAGTCAGAGAGAAAGCATATTATGATCAATGAAGAGATTAATATTGACTTTATTGAAAATGCAGGAGTCATTCATGAAATCAAGAAGAGTAGAAAAGTTGAGCAGGCATCCATATGGCAGGTAAAGTATTATTTGTATTATCTAAAAAAGAGAGGTGTAGTTGATGTTTTAGCAAAACTAGATTATCCCTTAATCAAAAAGACAGAGGAGATTTTGCTATCAGAAAGTGATGAGGCACAGATAATAGAAATATTAAGAGACATTGCAAGGATTATTTCAAGTCCGACTGTTCCAGAAGGACAACAAGGTAGGATTTGCAAAAAATGTGCATATTTTGATTTGTGTAAGTTGTAAATAGGGTGATGGGGGAGTGTGGATGAAGAATAGTTTATATATTTATCAAAATGGAGAATTGAGTAGGAAAGATAACACGATAAGATTTACAAGCATAGATGGAACAAAAAGGGATATGCCCATCAATAGTATCTCAGAAATTTATTTTTTTGGAGAGAATACATTCAACACAAAATTAATTACTTTTTTAGCACAGAATAATATAATAGCTCATTTTTTTAATTACTATAGTTTTTATGTGGCGAGCTTGGTGCCTAAGGAAAATAAAGTGGCAGGGAAATTATTGGTACAGCAGGTTGAACATTATATAGATGCCCAAAAGCGTCTGGAGATTGCAAAGAAATTTGTGAAGGCAGCAGGA
>ERZ772764.2078-NODE-2078-length-12008-cov-3.738559_pt1 | contig 12008 bp, 13 predicted proteins | sample MGYA00512163_ERZ772764 | MGnify/ENA primary metagenome ERZ772764 (study PRJEB29015, sample SAMEA2737903) | human oral metagenome | biome: human oral; feature: human-associated habitat; material: dental | place: China | collected 2094 ...
ACATCGTCCCAACCGTGTTCGTCGTCACCGATTAATTGACGTTTCGGATCAGTGGAAAGCGTGGTTTTACCGGTACCGGACAAGCCGAAGAATACCGCCACATCACCGTCTTTACCTACGTTAGCAGAACAGTGCATTGCACCCACGCCTTTCAACGGTAAGAAGTAGTTCATCATGGAGAACATCCCTTTCTTCATTTCACCACCGTACCAAGTACCGCCGATTAATTGAATGCGTTCAGTTAAGTTAAAGGCCACGAAGTTTTCGGAATTTAAGCCTTGTTCTTTCCAATTCGGATTGGTCACTTTAGAACCATTCATTACTACAAAATCCGGCTCAAAGTTTTTAAGTTGTTCTTCCGTCGGGCGAATAAACATGTTTTTCACAAAGTGCGCTTGCCACGCCACTTCGGTCACAATGCGCACCGCAATGCGGTCCTTTTCGCTGGCGCCGCAAAAACCATCAATGACAAACAAACGTTTACGAGAAAGTTGATTGGTGACCAAATCTTTCAAGTGTTGCCATGTGGATTGATTCATCGGTTTATTGTCGTTTTTCGCTGCGTCGGAAGTCCACCAAACGGTATCTTTGGTTTTTTCGTCTAATACAATGTATTTATCTTTTGGCGAACGGCCGGTAAAAATACCGGTATCCACGGCCACCGCACCGGTGGTGGTTAATGTGCCTTTCTCAAAGCCTTCCAAACCCGGTTTAGTTTCTTCTTCAAATAATTGTTCATAGCTCGGATTGTAAACAACCTCTTTTACGTCATAAATGCCAAGGGCTTCGAGTTCTTTAACTACTTTTTTCACGTCTGTCATAAGTCACCTCTATAGATCAAAGTTTAAAATTTAGTTAGGTTTATTCTAAAGAAAGACCATTAAAAAAAATGTTAACTAGATCTCATTTTGGGAAATCAACTCCATTTCATGCTTCTTTTAGTTGAAATCTGTGATGAAAGTCAAAAATAATCAAAGCAAAAATAATAAAGGCAAACAAATTTGGGCGAATCCGCGTAATGGTGACAACCGTAATCGCTATCGCACTCGCGCCGGTTACGTCACACTGGATGTCGGTAGTACTTACCAATTCAGTCCGAACGTATCCTTAAACGTTGCGCTGTTGAATCTCACCAATCAAATCGGCGAACGCGTGAACACCAACGGCGGCAGCTGGACAGTGGAAGACGGTCGTCGTCTCTGGACGAATTTAAATATCACATTCTAACGACGTATCGCGGCATTTTACCGAATGCCGCCGTTCTATTATGCTGCGACTATTTTTTCTAGTTTTCATCGGGTTCAGCGCTACACGCATCGTGCAAGCCGAACCCGATTTTCAAATTCCGCAAATTCAACCGAGCATGCAACAACATTATTTTTTTCATCAGCAAGATATGCCTTTTGAAAATAAAATCTATCGGCTGTTCATTGCCGAAGCGAAAACCAAGACCGCGCAAAAACCAAGCGTGCTTTACCTGCTGGACGGCAACGCACAGTTTCCTTTAGCAGTAAACGCGGCGGATCCGAACAAGCCGTTGCCGTTAATTATCGGTATCGGTTACGTTTCAGATAAAGCTTACGTCTTGGAGGAACGCACGCGTGATTACACCTTCCCGGCACAAGGCGAAGCGTTCCGTCAAGGCGGACAGGCAGCAGGTTTTTTACGCTTTTTGCAAACTAAACTCAAACCTGATATTGCCCGACATTACGCACCAAATGAAGCGCGCCAATTTTTCTTCGGCCATTCTTTCGGCGGCCTATTCGGCATTTACGTGTTGTTTCATCAACCGGATTTATTTCAAGATTACACCCTCGCCAGCCCTTCATTATGGTGGGGAAACGGTGAATTTTTGGCGCGCGAAAAACCTTGGCTTGCCGCGAAGCCGGACTTCGTTTCAGTTACGCTGGGGGAATTTGAATTATATCCACAACGCGATCCCGACATTCGCCCCGAACAACAGGATAAAATTCGTCAGCGACAAAAAATGGCGCCAATGAACGCGCAAGATTTTGCCAACGCCCTTGCAGAACAAGGCGTGAAGACGCAATTTAAATTAATCGAAGGAAAAAATCACGGCACTTCAATTGAAGACGCGATTCGAATTACGATGGCACGGATTCAAAATCGGTAAACACAAGGCGATATTTCATCGCCTTTTCTTTCGCATTTATTTCGGACGTCACCGCCCTAAAACGCGACCGAATTTGCTGAACCGCTTATCAAACAAGCAAATAGCACCGCATTGAAGCGGCTTCCAATGCGGTGCTATTTTGATAACACGCGGCGAAAGCGAAACGGCAAATTTCAGCATTGGTAACAACTGAGTCAATGCACCTTTATTTCTTCCAATTTTTTAACGCATCGGCAAAGGCATTGCCCATGGCGCCGTTGCCGTACACATTGCCGCGCACATTGCGCTCTTGGCGAGGCACATTGCCACGAGGTTTGGCGGATGAAGTGCGGTCGGCTTTATCGCTATTTTTCACCGTATTTTCATCCAATCGCATCGTCAGTGCGATGCGTTTGCGCGGCACATCTACGTCCAATACTTTCACTTTCACAATATCGCCGGTTTTTACCACTTGATGCGGATCTTCGACGAATTTGTCACTAAGTGACGAGATATGCACTAATCCGTCTTGATGTACGCCGATATCGACGAACGCGCCAAAGTTGGTCACATTCGTAATGGTGCCTTCCAGAATCATACCGGCTTTCAAATCCGTGATGTCTTCCACGCCATCGGCAAATGTGGCGGTTTTAAATTCGCCACGCGGATCGCGCCCCGGTTTTTCCAATTCTTTGAAAATGTCTTGCACCGTCGGCAAGCCGAAACGTTCGTCGGTAAATTGGTTCGCATCCAGTTTGAGCACCGCATTGGAGCCCATTAATTCCTGAACGGATTGTTGCGTGGCGTGCAGAATTTTTTCCACCAAAGCATAAGCTTCCGGGTGAACACCGGAAGCATCGAGCGGATTTTTACCGTCGGCGATGCGCATAAAACCGGCGCATTGCTCAAAGGCTTTCGGCCCTAAGCGGGGCACTTTTTTCAGTTGTTCGCGGCTGTCGAAGCGGCCATTTTCGTCACGATAAGCCACAATATTTTGCGCCAACGTCTTTGTCATTCCCGCCACGCGCGCCAATAACGGCGCCGATGCGGTGTTCAAATCGACCCCCACGGCATTTACGCAGTCTTCCACCACCGCATCGAGTTTACGCGCAAGTTGGCTTTGATTTACGTCGTGCTGATATTGCCCTACACCGATGGCTTTCGGTTCGATCTTCACCAGTTCGGCAAGCGGATCTTGCAAACGACGTGCAATGGACACCGCGCCACGCAACGAGACATCTAAATTCGGGAATTCGTTTGCCGCAAATTCTGAAGCCGAATAAACGGATGCGCCAGCTTCGGAAACCACCACGGTTTGCGGTTTATTCTCTTTGATTTCTTTAATCACCTCTTTGGCAAAGCGTTCGGTTTCGCGCGATGCGGTGCCGTTACCGATGGCGATGAGTTCCACTTTATGCTTGCGAATTAAGCCGAACAGCGTCATCTGCGCCTCGGTTTCACGGCCGGTGTGCGGGTAAACGGTGGCGGTATCCAATAATTTCCCGGTGTTATCCACCACGGCGACTTTCACGCCGGTGCGTAAACCCGGGTCAAGCCCCATGGTATTTTTAGAACCGGCGGGGGCGACCATTAAAAGTGCGGTGAGATTACGGGCAAAAACGTCAATGGCTTCTTCTTCCGCTTTCTCGCGCAACGCGCCCATTAATTCGGTTTCTAAGTGCAGGGAAACTTTGATTTTCCACGTCCAAGCGATCACTTGTTCGCGCCATTTATCGGCCGGCTGTCCGTTCAAATGCACACCCAAATGCTCGCGAATAATCTCTTCGCAATAACTGTGGCGCGCGTCTTCTTCTGCATCGGGATCGGCATTTAAGCCGAGTTGCAAAATGCCTTCGTTACGTCCGCGTAACATCGCCAATGCGCGGTGCGAAGGCACATTTTTGAGTAATTCTGTATGCTCAAAATAATCTTGGAATTTCGCCCCTTCGGCTTCTTTGCCTTCAATTACTTTCGCTTCAATTTGCGCATTTTGCTGTAAATATTGGCGCACTTTTGCCAATAATTGAGCATCTTCGGCAAAGCGTTCCATCAAAATATAACGCGCGCCGTCCAATGCGGTCTTCACATCCGGCACGCCTTTTTCCGCATCGATAAAAGAAAGTGCGGCAGATTCCGGCTCGTTTTCCGGCGCGTTCCACAATAAATCGGCAAGCGGTTCCAATCCCGCTTCAATGGCGATTTGTCCCTTAGTGCGGCGTTTCGGTTTAAAAGGCAAATAGAGATCTTCCAACTCGGTTTTGCTTTGTGTCGCTTCGATTTGCGCACGCAATTCGTCGGTGAGTTTGCCTTGCTCATCAATGGATTTCAAAATGCTTTGACGACGCTCTTCCAACTCGCGCAAATAGCCCAAACGGGTTTCAAAATGACGCAATTGCGTGTCGTCCAAACCGCCGGTCGCCTCTTTACGATAACGGGCGATAAAAGGAATGGTATTGCCATCATCCAACAGTTGAATGGCGGCGAGAATTTGCTGTGGCGCTACGTTGAGTTCTGCTGCAATAATTTGGCTAATTTGTTGATTTAACATATCAATACGTCCGGTTAATGAAAATGGGACATAGCATACTGGTTTTGGTAAGATGGCTCAAATATAATTCGATCGTTTTTAGTAAGGAGGATTTATGACGACTATTACCAAATTGTCCCAGCTGGATTTAAATAAATCCTACACCTATGCCGATTATTTAATGTGGCAGTTGAAAGAACGGGTGGAATTAATTAAAGGCAAAATTATGGCGATGTCGCCGGCTCCGGCCCGGATGCATCAAAAAATCTTGCGTAAAATTAATCGCGCCTTTGATTCTCATTTTGCGGAACATCTTTGCGAAGTATATTTTGCCCCTTTTGATGTCCGTTTCCCCGATGAAAAAGGTAATATCAAAACTGTCGTACAACCGGATTTGTGCGTCATTTGCGATCCTTCAAAACTTGATGATCGCGGTTGTTTGGGCGCACCTGATTTAGTGGTGGAAATTCTTTCGCCGGGCAATTCCAAGCGTGAAATGAAAGACAAATTCGAGCTTTATCAAGAAAACGGCGTGGCGGAATATTGGGTAGTGCGTCCGGAAGAAAAAAACATTCAAATTTTTCTGTTGGAAAAGGGCAAATATATCGGTCTTGCGCCGATTACCGAAGGCGATATGGCGGCATCGACGCGCTTCCCCAAGTTACGCTTTTCCACCGAAACCTTATTCGATTAATTATGGCAAAATCAAATTACATCACACGCCAAGGTTGGAACGCCTTGGATCAAGAACTCAAATTTTTGTGGAAAGAAGAACGCCCGAGAGTCACGCAAGCGGTGTCCGATGCGGCAGCATTGGGTGATCGCAGCGAAAATGCCGAATATATTTACGGCAAACGTCGGCTACGCGAAATCGATCGCCGCGTACGTTTTTTAACTAAACGTTTGGAAGTGCTGCAAATCGTCGATTACCACCCGAAACAAGAACAAAAAGTCTTCTTTGGCGCTTGGGTAGAACTGGAAGAGGAAAACGGCGAGATAAAACAATATCGTCTGGTTGGTAGCGACGAATTTGATCCCGTCAAAAACTGGATTTCTATCGATTCGCCGGTAGCGCGCGCCTTAATCGGCAAGGAAGTCGACGACGAAGTCAAGGTCGAAACTCCGTCTGGACGCGTAACGCTGTATATAAATCAAATTTGGTATGAAAAAGTGTAAGTTAAAGTTTAGACCGCGCGATAGTACACAAGGAGCGTAATTTTCTTACCAACGACAGTCCAATTACCACGACATCGCCAATCAGCACCGCATTGAACGCGCATCAAAACAAAAAAGGCAACCTAGAGTTGCCTTTTTTATTATGCAGAATGCTGTGATTAATGTCCGCCGCATCCACAGCCGCCATGACCATGACCGTGGCCATGTTCGTGTTTGTGAGCGCCGCCACAACAACCGCCATGTTCATGTTCGTGCTCATGTTCGTGAGCATGGTGATGGCCGTGCCCGCCACAACCGCAGCCGTGGCCATCTTCATCATCATGATGATGGTGATCGTGCGCGCCGTGCACGTGGCCGTGAGCGATTTCTTCCAAAGTCGCTTCGCGGGTACCGACCACTTCTACGGTAAAGTGTAATTCTTGACCGGCTAACATATGGTTACCGTCCACGACGACTTCGTCACCGTCCACTTCGGTAATCACCACAGGAACCGGGCCGATGTCGGTGTCTGCCAAGAAACGCATTCCCACTTGCAATTCATCTACGCCTTGGAACACCTCTTTTGGCACGCGTTGCACCATACTTTCGTTGTATTCGCCGTAACCTTCCTCCGGTTGCACACGCACTTCGAATTTATCGCCCACCGCTTTGCCTTCAAGGGCTTTTTCAAGACCGATGACTAAATTATTGTGGCCTTGTAAATATTCCAACGGTTGATTCGCCGGCGCCTCGTCCACTAACACGCCGTCTTGCGTGCGCACTTGGTAAGCAATGCTCACCACCACGTTTTTTGCTACGTTCATTGCAGTTTCCTTATTTGTATAAAAAGTGTCGCCATTGTATAGAAGAAAAAAGAATTGTATAGCAAATTAATCGCTAAGTAACTCGATTCGTCCTTCAACACGCATACGCACGGTTTCTTTGCCATTCTCCAACGGCACCGCATTGGAGGCAGATTCCGAAAGCGTAAGCGCGGATTTCGCCGTCGGCTCATAATAGACGCGCGCATAATTGTGTTCATTGGCTGCAGAGATATTCAAATCCATCACGCGATAATTTTTCATCTGCAGAGTATTTTGAATTAACAAAGCTTTATTTTTGAATTTTTCCAGAACGGCTTGAGTGAGTTCATTTTCTACATGCGTTAATTTCTCGTCGGACACCGATGCCGAAATATTTTCGATTGCGAGCGTGTCGTCTAAGGCGTTAATTACGTCGGACAGCGCTTGCGAATCTTTGCTTTCCAACATAAGTTCAACGCGCGCCAGCCAGCCGCTTTGTTTGCCTTTGCTATCATATTGCACCATGGTATTACGCGCGTTGCCTTGAATTGCCACTGCAGGATATTGTTTGGCGATGCTGATTGCTTTATTTAAACGCGTATTAACGGTTTTATTGAGCTCCGACAAATTTTTGCCTTCGCTTTGATAGAATAAATTCACTTGCATTAAATCGCGTTCGATTTGGCGCTCCGCCTCAACATTGAAGGCGATGACGTTGTTCGGTTGTGCGGCGTCAGCGTCAGCGCGCGCCGATAAAACAAAAGAAAAAGCCAATAAAGCGAGACTTAAGGTTTTTAATTTCATCATTTCTCCGTAAAAAAAAAGACCGCACGATTTCGATGCGGTTTGAAGTTAATTAATGTAAACGCTTGCCTTCGGCTTCCTCTTCGACTTCTTCCTCCTCTTCGTCGAAAAATTCGCCGTCATTACCGTATTCGTCTTCGTCGGCGTTCGGATCCTCAAAATAGGTGCCCCAACCGTCGTAAATGCCTTGATGTCGTTCGATTAACGGCAAAATTTCTTTTTGTTGCGCGTCGATAATTTCTGCCTTTAATTCCACTTCGCTAATAATGTCGAAACAAAAAAGCGGCTTGCCGTCATCATCTTCAAACTCTTCCGCTTCGGACACTTCATAGCCCATTTTGAAAGCATCCAGCGCGATTTTTTCTAATAAATCGAAATTATCATGCGCCACGTGATGTTCAATAATATAAAGTGCAGCAGGATCGCTGCCGTCGTTTAACAAATCGGCGATAATTTCGCGAGTTTCACTTTGAAGCTCGGTAAAGTCAGTCATAATCGGTTCCTTATTGGGGGTAAAAAGTGCGCTTATTTTAGTGGATAAATAGGCGAAAGTCGCATAAAATTTCGCTCCGTTATTTTCCGATAAAACTCCAAAATCATGCTCGAACAATTGCCTTATCTCACCTTAAGCGCGCCACCACAATCCACTGCGTTGCTAAAACAACAATGTGCCGATTTTATTGTAAAAGAAGATCTCGGCTACGAAATGTCGGGCGAAGGCGAATTCGTGGCATTGAAAGTGCGCAAAACCGGCGCAACCACTTTATTTGTCGGTGAAAAATTGGCGAAATTTGCCGGCGTATCGGAACGCAATATGGGTTATGCCGGCTTAAAAGATCGTCAAGCCGTTACCGAACAATGGTTTTGCCTACAAATGCCGGGACGAGAAACGCCGGATTTCAGCCGCTTTGAATTGGAGGGCGTGGAAATTTTAGTCGTAACCCGACATAACCGTAAAATCCGTACCGGCAGCTTACGGGGCAATTATTTCGAAATTTTATTACGCGGCGCGCAACCGACCGATGAACTGAAGACGCGCTTGGATTTGGTGCAAAATGTCGGTTTTCCGAATTATTTTACGGAACAACGTTTCGGTCGCGACGGTTATAATCTGACGCAGGCATTGCGTTGGGCGCAAGGTGAAATTAAGGTAAAAGAGCGTAAAAAACGCAGTTTTTACCTGTCCGCTGCGCGTAGCGAAATTTTTAATTTAGTGGTGGCGGCGCGCATTGAGCAAGGCGTGGCGAATCGAATTTTGCCGAACGATATCCTGCAATTAAACGGCTCACACAGTTGGTTTCAGGTTGCGGAAGGTGAAAATAGCACCGCATTGGAGGCCCGTCTGGCGCACAATGATATCTTACTCACCGGGCCGTTAATCGGCGAACCGAACCTCGCCGCCGCAGACATCGAAAATACGATTGTGGCGCAGCACGATGCGTTTGCACCGTTGATGAAACAGGAAAAAATGAAAGCCGCGCGGCGTCCGTTATTAATGCGCGCGCAGGATTTTCATTGGCAATTTATCGAAGACGGGCTGAAATTAAATTTTTACCTACCGGCAGGCAGTTATGCCACCGCATTGGTTCGAGAATTAGTTAAGCTTTGTTGATCTCACAAATATGACATCTGCAATCTACAGCCCCCAATCATAAGGAAGCACAATGCGAATTTTATTAAGTAATGACGACGGCTTTCACGCCGAAGGCATTCGGGTTTTAGCGGCGGAATTGCGCAAATTTGCCGATGTAGTGATTGTCGCACCGGATCGTAACCGCAGTGCGGCTTCCGGTTCGCTGACCTTAGTGGAACCGTTACGTCCGCGCCATTTGGATAACGGTGATTATTGCATTAACGGTACGCCGGCGGATTGCGTACATTTGGCGTTAAATGGCTTTTTGTCCGGCCGAGTGGATTTGGTGGTGTCAGGTATTAACGCCGGTTGCAATATGGGCGACGATACGCTGTATTCCGGCACTGTAGCTGCCGCATTGGAAGGGCGTCACTTGGGCTTACCGGCCATCGCAGTGTCGCTGGACGGTCGTCAGCATTATGAAACGGCGGCGCGTGTGGTGGCGGATTTGATTCCGAAATTGCATAACCGATTATTAAACCCGCGTGAAATTATTAACATTAACGTGCCGGATCTACCTTACGACGAACTCAAAGGTTACCAAGTGTGTCGTTTAGGTTATCGTTCTTCCGCGGCGGAAGTGATTAAACAAAAAGATCCGCGGGATGAAGCCATTTACTGGATCGGTCCTTCCGGCTTACCGCAAGACGAAAGCGAAGGTACGGATTTTTATGCGGTGAAAAACGGCTACGTTTCCATCACACCGATTCAAGCGGATATGACAGCGCATCACTCGTTGCAAGCTTTACAAGGCTGGTTGGAACGTGAATAATGCGTTTTTTGTCGAATTTAAATGCAAAAGATGAATCGAATAAATATTTTTGGCGCAATGTACGATAAAACCATGGCTTGGTCGAAGCACCGTTTTGCGGCGTTTTGGCTGTCTTTCGTGAGTTTTATTGAAGCGATCTTCTTCCCGATTCCGCCGGATGTGATGTTAATTCCGATGTCCATGGCAAAGCCAAAAAGTGCAATCAGATTCGCGCTCTATACAACGATTGCTTCGGTCTTAGGCGGAATGATCGGTTATGCCGTTGGTTATTTCGCCACCGATTGGGTGCAAGGTGTCGTGCAACAATGGGGGTACGGCGCACATTGGGCAAGGGCAGTCGGCTGGTTCGAACAATGGGGCGTGTTGGTAGTGTTTGTTGCCGGCTTCAGCCCGATTCCGTACAAAGTTTTTACGATCTGTGCGGGCGTGATGCAAATGACATTTTTGCCGTTCGTCCTAACTGCGCTGATTTCTCGCGCAGCGCGTTTCTTGCTCGTAGCGAAATTAGCCGCTTGGGGCGGGGAAAAATTTGCCGCAAAATTACGCAAATCTATCGAAATTATCGGCTGGTCGGTTGTTGTGCTTGCCGTAATTGCTTATTTAATTTTGAAATAAAATAGGATAAATAATGAACAAATTATTACTTGCCTTATCTATCGCGTTCGTACTAAGCGCGTGTTCTTCCGAACCACCAAAAGACGCTGAAAGCTTACCGGACGGCATCATGCTGCCGGTAGAGGGGACTGGCGCTATCGCCGGCGGTAGCTTTATGCCGGAAATCGAATATCAAGCTATGCCGAACGGAATGAAATAAGAAGGAAAAATAAATGAACAAATCGTTTTTACTCTTGCCTTTAAGTGTTGCGATTTTGACGGCCTGTTCTTCAAACACGCAAGCGCCGATTGAAAATGCCGGCGGCTCTCTTTCTCCGGGAATAATGCAACCGGTTGATAATCGCAATGCTGGTGGTAGTTGGCAACCTGAAATTCAACAAAATTCTATGCCGAACAATATGGGTAACAGCGTGCCCACCGGCAAACAAGCACCGCAACCAAATTTCCAACCAACTTATCAGCCCGCTGCGCAAACGCAAACACAAGCGCAAACTCAAACCGTGAGCAAAACCGTTTCCGATTGTAGTGGAGCGCAGCATGTTAATGTGCCGCGCAACCCAAATACCAATGCGCCGGATTACAGCCAGATCCAAAAAGGTTCTTACAAAGGTGCCACTTATAAAGTGAACAAAGGCGACACCATGTTCCTTATCGCATATCTGGCAGGTATTGACGTAAAAGAGTTAGCGGCCTTGAACAATATGTCCGAACCTTATCATTTAAGTGTAGGGCAAACCTTGAAAATCGGTAATTGTTCAACTAAAACCGTCACCTCGACCGTCGCTGCGAGCACCGCATCGAACGCGGTGAACAACACACCGGCAGTCACCTATACGCCGGGCGCAAACGGCACGCAAATTGGTTCAGACGGCAGCATTATCGGCCCGGTTAAATCCGGCGCCGGCGTACCTTCCGTCACACCAACACCGACTTATAACACGTCAAGTAACACAGCAAGCGCACCGGTCGCCACAGAAGAAAATACGACGGCAACAAACGCTAATGTCATCGCGCCGATCGCTTCTAATGTTGCTTGGCAATGGCCGGCAACAGGTAACATCATCCAAGGTTTTTCTAATTCCGACGGCGGTAATAAAGGAATCGATATCGCGGGCTCACGCGGTCAAGCGGTTAAAGCGGCAGCGGCGGGGCGCGTGGTCTATGCCGGCAACGCACTACGCGGTTACGGCAACCTAATCATTATTAAACATAACGATGATTTCTTAAGTGCTTACGCACACAACGATAAAATTCTCGTTGCCGACCAACAAGAAATCAAAGCGGGGCAAGAAATCGCCAAAATGGGCAGCTCAGGCACCAATGCGGTAAAACTCCACTTTGAAATTCGCTACAAAGGCAAATCGGTGGATCCGACCCGTTACTTACCGAGACATTAATTCGGCCGCCATCCACACAAACGTCGCAATATCTGTTATTGCGGGTTTCCACTAAAAATAGCACCGCATTGGAGGCTTCAATGCGGTGCTATTTTTAACTCCGACAAATCACCGCTGGCGCGCGTCTCTCCCGACGCGTGCCAAAAATTCAGGGCGTAAAAAAGCACGCGTCAGAAGACGCGCGCTATC
>ERZ772764.2080-NODE-2080-length-12007-cov-3.604501_pt1 | contig 12007 bp, 8 predicted proteins | sample MGYA00512163_ERZ772764 | MGnify/ENA primary metagenome ERZ772764 (study PRJEB29015, sample SAMEA2737903) | human oral metagenome | biome: human oral; feature: human-associated habitat; material: dental | place: China | collected 2094 ...
CCGCTGGCGTTACTTTCCTAAAAATGAAGCCAAAAAATGGGCGATTTACACGGGGGAGCGGTCTTTCTTCGAAAAAACTGTCTTCGCTGCGGTGGGGTTAGTTTTTTTAAAATTTCATTTTTATTTGGGGGGTAAAAATTGCTTTCTTTTTGTATCCGTTCGAATACAATGGTTGTTCGGTAAAATTATTGAGATGAATGATGAGATGACGGAAAAATATGGTTTGCGGCCTTTTGATGTGGCGGAGTTTTTAGACGATGAGGAGACAATACGCGCTTATTTGGCGGAGGTGTTGCGGGAAGGCGATCAAGATGAATTTTTAGAAGCTTTGAATGATGTGGCGCGGGCGCGTGGGATTGCGGAGCTTGCCAGACAAACGGGGCTTGGGCGTGAAAGTTTGTATAAAACGCTTTCTAAAGGCAGTAAGCCGCGCTTTGAGACGATTCAGAAAATATTGGCTGCGTTTAATCTTGTTTTAGTTCCGCAGATTAAGAATGTTTAAAAACGAGACGTGTTTTGAGATTTCGATTTAGCACCGCATTGGGTTGTTTGCTTTTGGTGGTTGTCGGGGTATAGTGGGCGCAGTTAGATTGGAGGTAAGAAATGTTTAAAGAAGAAGGTTATGAGGCGTTTTTGGCGGAGAAGATTCGTCGCGGGGAAGAGGATGTTAAGGCCGGGCGGGTTGTGACGCTTGAGGATGCGCAAGTAAGATGGCAAAAAACCATTGAGCGTAAGGCGGCGGAATTAGCTAAGCAGGAGGAGGAGCTGATCGGGGGCGATGAGATGCGGATTCAAACCGTTATTCACAGTCGGCGGCTGTATCCTCGCCCTTGAAACGCCCGGTTGGGCGTTTTTTTTGTGGGGTCAATGCGGTGCCGGTTTAATACTTCAAATTGTTAAAGGCGCGTTGGGTGCGCCTTTATTTTATCTTAATGTTTTCCGAAAATTTTTATTACCGGTAATACTACCCCGCAAGCGAGAAGGCCGATTATTAAGCCGATGATGAGGGCGGCGAGGTTACTTGTCCAGCCGTCGGCGAATCCGTATTGTTCGAGGAAATGGTGAATAAAATCCAAGTTGTGGACGAAAATGCCGCCGCCTACGAGGAACATGGCAAGGGTGCCGATGACGTTTAGCGAGCGCATAAATTTCGGCATAATTAGTAAAATCGCGCGGCCGATATGTTGGGCGGGGGTGCCTTTTTGTATGAGGTATAAGCCGAAATCGTCGGCTTTAACAATTAATGCTACTAAGCCGTAAACGAAAGCGGTAATGCCGATACCGATAAGTAATAAGGCGACGATGCGCGTTGATAAGTCTGCTTGGGTTAATTCGCCTAAGGCGATGATGATGATTTCTGCCGATAAAATAAAATCGGTGCGAATTGCGCCTTTGATTTTTTCGGCTTCGTTAAACCTATCTTGCGGTGTGTGTTGTTCTTGTTTTTGTGCTTGCGATAAAAATTTATGCAGTAATTTTTCCACGCCTTCAAAACACAAATAAGCGCCGCCGAGCATTAATAGCGGCACGATAAGGCGGGGCAGAAACGCGGAGAGCAATAAGGCGATGGGAATTAACACTGCTTTATTGATGAAAGAACCTTTGGCCACCGCCCAAACAATCGGCAATTCGCGTTCTGCGCCGGCGCCGGCTACTTGGTTGGCATTGAGCGCCAGATCGTCACCCACGACGCCGACGGTTTTTTTGGCGGCGGTTTTGGTCATTAAGGCGACGTCGTCAAGAATTGAGGCGATATCATCTATTAAAGTAAAAAGCGAACTAAACGCCATAGTTTTTCCTTTTTGGTTAAATTTGGGGTGAAACGAGATTATACGGGGCGGATGCTGTCTGTATCCAATTGAGCATCAAACTCTTTTTGTAAGCGCAATAATTTGGGGTCTTGTTGCAGTTCGTTACGAGCCTGTTCGCACAAGTTTTGATAGACCTGTTTGCGTAAATCCATCGGGGTGAGCAGGCTGCGATCGTCTAATTGAATTTTGACGGAAATCGGTTTTCGGTAAAGTTGTTCGAGGGCTTGCGTTAACATTTTAATGCTGCGATCTTGGCACAAATGTGCTTTTTCGGAATGCAATGCAAGCCGAATTTCGTGTTCGTCTTTGCCAAGCAAGCAACAATTTAGCGCCAATTCTTTGGAAAAGCCGGTTACTCCGCAACGTTCGATGATGTCCGTCCATTCGTCGTGTTCTTGGGTGATGGCGACAATGCGCAAACGCAGTTCCGGGGTGATGTCTTGCAAGATCGCCTGTTTAATGTCGGAAGGGCGCAAGCCGCTATCCACTTTGGCCAATTCCGGATTGCTCCATTCCCAGCGATAGGTTTCTGCGTCAAGCATTTGTTGTTCTTCTTGTTCGATTTCCGCGTTGTCTTCCATGCTATTTTCGACGGTTTGTATGTCTTTCGGGATTTCGCGGGTGGCTTGCACGGTTTGCGACGCGGCAGTTTGATTTGCCGTTGGTTGCGCTTGAGGCTGAGGCGGCGTCATTGTGCGCACCGGAAAAACGGTCATTTGGTGCGGTGCTTTTTGTGCGTCCAATGCATCCAGCTGATGCAAGGCTTCGCTCACCGCTGCTTGTTGTTCGGCATGTCGGGCTTGACGTTCGTTTTGTTCGATTTGATTGAGTTGCTCCAGCGCATCCAATGCGGCCAAACCGGCAAGGCTGAATGCGGTGCTGTTTGAGGATTCAGCGCTTTTCAATGCGGTGCTATTTGGCACGTTCGATGCAGCGGAAGCGGGAGGAGAACAGGCTGTCCCTTTTGCTTGATAAGCGGATTTCGTGTTTTGCGACAACACCGGTAGCTCAATATCATTGCCGGAACGTTGCATTGCACCTTCTTGTGCGGGAGTACGCGATTCGGGCGAATTAGTCTCGGCTGTTGCCGTAAGGAACTTTGGGTGAAATGCCAATGCCCTCAATAATGTCATTTCGGCGCCGGCACGACGATTCGGCGCGGCGTTTAATTCTTTTCGGCCGGATAGCATCACTTGGTAGAAAAATTGCACGTCTTCCGGTGCGATATGTTGCGCCAGAAACGTCAAATGTTCGTCTTCATCGGCCTTTTGCGGCAACAATTGCAGCAGTGCGATTTGATGCAGTTTTTCTGCGGTTTCCGCCAATAATTCATCCCAATCGCCGCCGTTGTCTGCAACGGATTGAACGGTTTTCATTAAGTTTTCGCCGTTGCCTTGGTGCAGCGCGTAGATGATGTCGATGGCTTGGCCGTCGTCTAACAAGCCTAACATGGCGTTTACCACGTTCACTGTGATATGCCGGTTGCCCATGGCGATGGCTTGGTCGGTTAAACTTAATGCATCGCGAATACTGCCCTGTGCGGCTTTGGCTAGTTTATCCAAAGCCAAAGGTTCAAATTCGATCTGTTCTTGCGTCAGAATATGTGCGAGATGCTGAGAAATTTGCGTTTCATCCAAGGCTTTTAAATGGAACTGCATGCAGCGCGATAAGATCGTGACCGGCAATTTTTGCGGATCCGTGGTGGCGAGCAAGAATTTCACGTATTCGGGCGGTTCTTCCAAGGTTTTTAACAAGGCATTGAAAGAATGACGCGACAACATATGCACTTCATCAATAAGATACACTTTGAAGCGGCCGACGACCGGTTTGTATTGCACGTTATCCAGCAATTCGCGCGTGTCTTCCACTTTGGTGCGCGACGCCGCATCGATTTCGATTAAGTCGATAAAGTTGCCTTGCTCGATGGCTTTGCAATTTTCACATTCACCGCACGGGTGATCCGTGATGCCGTTTTTAATGCAATTCAAGCCTTTGGCGAACAAACGCGCGATGGAGGTTTTGCCGACGCCGCGGGTGCCGGAAAACAGATAGGCGTGGTGCAGCCGCTGTTCTTTTAAACCGTTGGAAAGCGCGGTGAGGATATGCCCCTGTCCGACGACTTCTTCAAAGGTTTGCGGCCGCCATTTGCGGGCTAAAACTTGGTAGCTCATTTCGATCCGTTGCTCATTTCGATCATTAATGGCCGGCAAAATTAACTAAGGTGTAGCACTGCACACCTAGCGCGCTTAAGCGTTTTTCGCCGCCTAATTCCGGCAAATTAATCACAAATGCGGCGTGTTTGACTTTACCGCCTAAGCGTTCTACCAATTTCACCGTGGCTTCGACGGTACCGCCGGTGGCCAATAAGTCATCGATAATTAATACGTTATCGCCGGCAGAAATGGCGTCGGTGTGAATTTCCAAGGTGTCTTCGCCGTATTCGAGTTGGTAAGATTGCGAGATGGTTTCGCGCGGTAATTTTTTCGGCTTGCGCACTAATTCAAACGGTAAGCCCAACGCGAGCGCGACCGGCGCTCCGAAGATAAAACCGCGCGATTCGGTGCCAAGCACTTTGGTGATGTTTTTGTCGCGATATTGCTCTACGATTAAATCTACCGTTGCTTTAAATGCTGCCGGAACTTCAAGCAAGGCAGTGATATCGCGGAAGATAATGCCTTCCTTAGGATAATTAGGAATGGATTTGATGGAAGATTTGATGAGTTCAAGTTGTGCGTTCATAAATAAGCTCAATAAAATGAAAGAAAAATCGAGGTTTTTTAGGCTCGGCATTCTATCATAAAAATGTCGAACTAAACGGAAAATTCCTGTTGGCGAACATACAAAACAGCACCGCATTGGAGGCGCTTTCAATGCGGTGCTGTTATGCCTGTAAACCGGCGGCAAAGGACGAAAGAAAGGCCGAATCGGATTTTCATCGATTCGGCCTTAACCTGCTTTAATGCACGTGCATTTTTACATGATGCGACGGGATTGGGTGTAGGTTTTTGCCCAATAATCTTCATCCAGCGAACTAATGGTGACACCTTGACTGGTGCTGGCGTGCATAAATTGGTTGTTGCCCAGATAAACGCCTACATGACTATTGCGGCGGAAAAAGACTAAATCGCCTTTGCGTAACTCGTGTTTGCCGATTTTACGCCCTAAATAACGTTGTTCGGCGGTGGAACGCGGAAGTTCAATTCCGTAAGCAGACCAAAATGCGGTTTGCATAAAGGCGGAACAATCAATGCCGCGTTTGCCGGTACCGCCCATGCGATAACGGGTTCCCGCCCATTCGTTATAAACGGCGGCAAGGGCTTTGTCATCACCTAAGCTGAATTGTGGACGGTTTGTTTTTAATTTGTGACGAACATTGCCATTTTCTAAGTTTTCAATTAATCCGCTAAGTTGCGCGTCGTCACTTTCTGAGATTTTGCCGTGATGTGCGTTATTGCTCCCGCTCGAACAGGCGGTGGCTAATGTGGCCAGGCCGATAATTATGAAAAGTCGCTTTAACATAGTAAAAATCTTGAAATAATGAAAAGATATAAGAAATAAAATTTTCAGAAGCCTATCAAATATAGCCTCAAATAGCCAGCTAAAATTATATTTTTATGTAAATTCGTGTGATTTTTAGGAAAAATAAAGGCAATCCATCGGGATTGCCTTTTAATCATTTTAAAATTAATTATTTTTTCTTCGCTTTCGCATTTGGAAGATCGGTAATCGATCCTTCAAACACTTCCGCCGCTAAACCGACGGATTCGTGCAAAGTTGGGTGAGCGTGGATAGTGAGTGCGATATCTTCCGCATCGCATCCCATTTCAATGGCAAGACCGATTTCGCCTAATAATTCACCACCGTTACTGCCAACGATGGCGCCACCTAATACGCGATGGGTATTTTTATCGAAAATCAGTTTGGTCATTCCTTCCGAACATTCGGAGGCAATCGCACGACCGGAAGCCGCCCAAGGGAATTTTGCCACTTCGTAATTCAACCCTTCTTGCTTACATTCTTTTTCGGTTTTACCGACCCATGCCACTTCAGGCTCGGTGTAAGCGATGGACGGAATCACTTTCGGATCAAAATAATGTTTTTGGCCTGCAATTACTTCCGCAGCCACATGGCCTTCGTGTACGCCTTTGTGCGCCAACATCGGTTGACCGACAATATCGCCGATGGCGAAAATATGCGGCACATTGGTACGCATTTGTTTATCAACACGAATGAAACCGCGTTCATCCACTTCCACGCCCGCTTTGCCGGCATCAATTAATTTACCGTTTGGTACACGACCGATCGCTACGAGCACCGCATCGTAACGTTTTGTATCGTTGCAGGCTTTGCCTTCCATGGAAACATAAATGCCGTCGTCTTTCGCTTCCACTGCTGTGACTTTGGTTTCAAGCATCAACTTGAATTTTTTCTCGATTTGTTTGGTGTAAATCGCAACGATGTCTTTATCCGCCGCCGGAATCACTTGGTCGAACATTTCGACTACTTCGATTTCAGAACCAAGCGCATGGTAAACCGTGCCCATTTCCAAACCGATGATACCGCCGCCCATGATAAGCAATTTTTTTGGCACTTCTTTTAATTTAAGGGCGTCGGTGGAATTCCAAATACGCGGATCTTCATGCGGAATGAACGGTAATTCGATTGGACGCGAACCCGCCGCGATAATGGCATTGTCGAATTTAATTGTGGTTGGACGACCATCGCGATCACGCGCAATGAGGGTATTCGGATCGGTAAACGCGGCTAAACCTTCGACGACCGTTACTTTACGTTGTTTCGCCATACCGGCTAAACCACCGGTTAATTTTGCGACAACGGCTTCCTTGCCCGCGCGCACTTCATCCAGATCAATACGCGGTTCGCCGAAATACACGCCGTTTTTATTTGCCTGTTTGGCTTCTTCAATCACTTTTGCCACGTGCAATAAGGCTTTCGACGGAATACAACCGACATTTAAACACACGCCGCCAAGAGTCGAATAGCGTTCGACCAAAACGGTTTCTAAGCCTAAATCCGCACAACGGAATGCGGCTGAATAACCTGCCGGTCCGGCACCAAGTACTACGACTTGGGTTTTAATTTCTTTACTCATTTTTACCTCGTAAAAACGTTTAAAATATTGACCGCACTTCCTTGCGATCTTTGTAGGGTGGGCTTTTAGCCCACCAATAGATCTCATTAATCGGTGGGCTGAAGCCCACCCTGCAGAATCAGTAGGCTGAAGCCCATCCTACAGATTACATAATTAAGCGACGTAAATCCGCTAATACGGCACCGATGTAACTAATGAAACGCGCCCCGTCCGCACCGTCGATTACACGGTGATCGAAGGACAATGACATCGGTAAAATTAGACGCGGTGTAAATTCTTTACCGTTCCATACCGGTTCCATGGAAGATTTGGATACGCCCAAAATCGCTACTTCCGGTGCATTTACGATCGGCGCAAAATGTGTCGTGCCGATGCCGCCGAGGCTGGAAATAGTAAAACAACCGCCTTGCATATCCGATGCGGTAAGTTTGCCGTCACGGGCTTTTTTCGAGACTTCCATCAATTCGCGAGAAAGTTCGATGATGCCTTTTTTGTTCACGTTTTTGAACACCGGCACGACCAAGCCGTTCGGTGTATCTACCGCCACGCCGATGTTGATGTATTTTTTCAAGATCAAGCGTTGTGCGTCTTCAGTGATTGAGCTGTTGAAACGCGGATAGGCTTCTAAGGCTTTCGCCACCGCTTTCATGATAAATACGACAGGCGTAATTTTCACGCCGAGTTTTTGTTTTTCGGACAAGGCGTTTTGTTCTTTACGGAACGCTTCCAAATCGGTGATATCCGCTTTGTCGAAGTGCGTCACATGTGGGATCATCACCCAGTTACGATGTAAGTTCGCACCGGAAATCTTATTGATACGGCTTAATTCTACTTCTTCGATTTCGCCGAATTTACTGAAATCTACTTTCGGCCATGGTAGCAAACCTAAGCCCGCACCGTTCGCTGCTCCGTTGCCCGGTTGAACTGTCGAAACAGCACCGCATTCGAAAGCCTTCACTGCGGTTTTTACGTAAGCTTCAATATCTTCTTTAACGATGCGACCTTTACGGCCGGTACCTTTCACACGATCAAGGTTTACGCCGAATTCACGCGCTAAACGACGGATAATCGGCGTTGCGTGCGCATAACCCGCACTCGCCACCACTTGTTCTTGGCTTAAACCGGAAATATTGCCGCTTTGCGGTGCCGGGGTCGATGTTGCAGGTGTCGGAGCGGTTTGTGTCGCAGCCGGTGCAACTTGCGCATCCAATGCGGTGCTCGATGTAGATCCCGCCACAGTTCCCGCTATTTCAAAGCGCATAATTAATGAACCGGTAGAAACTTTATCGCCTGATTTCACTAAGATTTCTTTTACTACGCCGGCAAACGGAGCCGGAACTTCCATTGAAGCTTTGTCGCCTTCAACAGTAATTAACGATTGTTCTGCAGAAACGGTATCACCGACGGCCACCATAATTTCAGTGACATTCACTTCGTCACCACCGATATCCGGCACGTTGACATCTTTGATTGCCGCTGTTGCCGGAGCCGCGGTTGGTGCATCTTGCGCCGGTGTTGAAGCCGCCGGTGCTGCGTCCGCCACGGCGAACTTCATAATGAGTTTGCCGGTAGTTACTTTATCGCCTACATTAATTAAAATTTCTTTCACCACACCGGCGATTGGCGCAGGAACTTCCATTGAGGCTTTGTCGCCTTCAACGTTGATGATGGATTGATCAACTTCTACGCGGTCGCCCACTTTCACCATGATGTCGGTAACATTGACTTCGTCGGAACCGATATCCGGTACGTTCACCTCAACCAGGCTTGCCACAGCAGGCGCTGTAGGTGCCGGAGCGGCTTGCGCAGGAGCTGGAGCTGCCGCGTCGGCAGATGCTAAAACGAGCATCGGCGTGCCGGTGGTGACTTTATCGCCCACTTTCACCAACACTTCTTTCACCACGCCCGCTTCCGGCGCCGGAACTTCCATTGAGGCTTTATCACCTTCAACGCTAATAATACTTTGATCTGCCGCAATGGTGTCGCCCACTTTTACCATCGCTTCAGTTACGGTAACTTCATCACTACCGATATCAGGAATTTGAATTTGTTTTGACATTGTTTGTTCCTTTAATAAATGCGGCCAAAATTTTTATTTTTTGACCGCAGTTTTCATCAATTATGCATAGAGCGGATTGATGCGATCCACATTCAAGCCGAATTTCGCAATGGCGTCCGCAACCACTTGGTTCGTTACCGTACCTTCTTTCGCTAATTGAGAAAGCGCCGCCACTACAACATAACGCGCATCCACTTCAAAGTGTTCGCGTAAATTTGCACGGCTGTCCGAACGACCGAAACCGTCGGTACCTAACACGTGATAATATTTGGTTGGTACGAATGCACGGATCTGCTCGGCGTAAGATTTAATATAATCGGTTGATGCCACAGTCGGTAAATCTGCCAATACTTGCGATACATAAGGTACACGCTGTTCTGCTGTCGGGTGCAATAAATTCCAACGTGCCGCATCATGACCTTCGCGTGCCAATTCGTTAAACGAAGGCGCAGAGAAGACATCGGAAGTCACGCCGTAGTCATTAGCAAGGATCTGTGCCGCTTCACGCACGTGACGCATAATCGCACCGGAACCTAATAATTGAACATGGCCTTTGCCTTTACCTTCAACGGTTTCAAATTTATATAAACCTTTGCGGATACCGTCTTCCGCACCTTCCGGCATGGCCGGTTGTTCGGTCACTTCGTTTAAAGTGGTGATGTAATAGAACACGTCTTCTTGTTTTTCGCCGTACATACGTTGAATACCGTCTTGAACGATCACCGCAACTTCAAAGGCAAATGACGGATCGTAAGTGACACAATTAGGAATTACGCTCGCTTGAATATGGCTGTGACCGTCTTCGTGTTGTAAGCCTTCACCATTTAAAGTTGTACGACCTGAAGTACCGCCGATCATAAAGCCGCGCGCAAGTTGGTCGCCCGCAGCCCACATCATATCGCCCACACGTTGGAAACCAAACATGGAGTAATAAATGAAGAAAGGAATCATCGGTTGGTTATTTACAGAGTATGAGTTCGCTACCGCTAGCCAAGATGCCGTTGCACCTAATTCGTTGATACCTTCTTGTAAGACTTGCCCATCTTTTGCTTCACGGTAATAAGCAACTAAATCGCGGTCTGACGGCACATAGTTTTGACCGTGCGGATTATAAATACCGATTTGACGGAATAATCCTTCCATACCGAACGTACGCGCTTCGTCCGCGACGATTGGCACAATAGTTTTACCGATATTTTTATCTTTTAATAAGGTATTTAATACACGAGTAAACGCCATGGTGGTTGAAATACCACGTGGTTGCGCATCCAATAACGCTTTAAATTCATCTAATGCAGGAACTTTATATTCCACATCAAATTTTGCTCTACGCGCCGGCACATAACCGCCCAATGCTTTACGATGGCCGTGTAAGTAGTTGTATTCTTCGGAACCTTCGGCGAACTTGATATATTCAAGATTTTCCACTTGTTCGTCAGTTAATGGTAGTTGGAAATAGTCACGGAAACCTTTAAGACTGTCGTAAGACATTTTTTTCGATTGGTGTGCGGTATTTTTACTTTCCGCTTCAGGGATTTTATAGCCTTTCACTTGTTGCGCTAAAATTACGACAGGTTTAGTCGCTTTTTGCGCTTTTACATAAGCCGCGTAAAGTTTTTCGCTGTCGTGCGCACCGCGGCGTAACGCCCAGATTTCATCATCCGTCATATCCGCTACCAATGCGGCCGTTTCCGGATAACGACCGAAGAAATGTTCGCGTACGTAAGCGCCATCTTTCGACTTGAAGGTTAAGTAGTCACCATCCACCACTTCCATCATTAACTGGGTCAATTTACCGGAAGTATCTTTCGCGAATAATTTATCCCAGTTGCTGCCCCATAATACTTTGATCACTTCCCAACCTGCACCGGTGAATAAGCCTTCTAATTCTTGCACAATTTTACCGTTACCGTTAACCGGGCCGTCTAAACGTTGAAGGTTACAGCTTATGGTAAAGATTAAATTATCCAAGCCTTCGCGCGCAGCAAATGTTAAGGCGCCTTTAGACTCAATTTCGTCCATTTCGCCATCACCTAAGAATGCGTAAACTTTTTGATCTTTAGTATCTTTCAAACCACGATTATCTAAGTATTTTAAGAAACGCGCTTGATAAATGGCGTTCACCGGGCCTAGCCCCATTGAAACGGTGGAGAATTGCCAGAATTCAGGCATTAATTTCGGGTGCGGATAAGAAGATAAACCGTCGGCGAACGCTTCTTGACGGAAATTATCCATTTGTTCTTCAGTCAAACGACCTTCTAAGAAGGCACGTGCGTACATGCCCGGTGCGGCGTGGCCTTGGAAGAAAATTAAGTCACCGCCGTTTTTCTCGGTCGCCGCTTTAAAGAAGTGGTTATAGCACACTTCATACATGGTCGCTGCCGATTGGAAAGTGGAAATATGACCGCCTAAGTCGAGATCTTTTTTCTGACTGCGTAAAACCATCGCAATCGCATTCCAACGCACGGCAGAACGAATGCGGTGCTCGATAGCCTGATCACCCGGATACGCCGGTTGCTCGGAAACCGGAATCGTATTCACATATTCGGTGGTTACACCCGTCGGCAATGAAACGCCGCTAGTATGTGCTTGACCGATAACTTGTTCAACGATGTATTGCGCGCGCTCGACGCCTTCCTCACGAATTAAGGAATCTAATGATTTTAGCCAATCTTGGGTTTCGATTGGATCCACGTCATTTTTTAAAATCTCAGACATAGGTTTTCCTTATCTGTTAATTAAATAAAAGTTAGTTTGGCTGGCGCCAAACACGGATGTCAGAAAATGTTTGTCTTTTACAAACATTTAACAAATCGTGCAAATTTTAGAAGATTTTTTGCAATAAAGATAGTAAATTTTCACCGATGTACCGGCTCTACCGGCAACGTTTTCACCCGTAAAAGCGCGATGATTTTTCATTAATTTTTAAGTAAGGGGCTGACGTAGATTAGCAGTTAGGCTAGGCTACGAAAATGCAGATAACCAATTGTAAATTAAGCAAGAGAGTTCAAAAGAAACTACTTG
>ERZ772764.2083-NODE-2083-length-12001-cov-30.182153_pt1 | contig 12001 bp, 7 predicted proteins | sample MGYA00512163_ERZ772764 | MGnify/ENA primary metagenome ERZ772764 (study PRJEB29015, sample SAMEA2737903) | human oral metagenome | biome: human oral; feature: human-associated habitat; material: dental | place: China | collected 2094 ...
GGATGGTGCGCGCCTGGTCCGCCATGGCGCGGGTGATGGCCTGGCGGATCCACCACGTGGCGTAGGTGGAGAACTTGTAGCCCTTCGTGTAGTCGAACTTCTCGACAGCGCGGATCAGGCCCAGGTTGCCCTCCTGGATGAGGTCGAGGAACTGCATGCCGCGCCCCGTGTACCGCTTGGCCAGCGATACGACCAGGCGCAGGTTGGCCTCGAGCAGGTGGTTCTTGGCCTGCTGCCCGTCCTGCGCCAGGAAGTGCAGTTCGCGCCGCTCCTTGGAGGTCATCTCGTCGGCCCGGTTCTTGAGCTTGTACTCGGCGTACAGGCCGGCCTCGATGCGCCGGGCCAGGTCGACCTCCTGCGCGGCGTTGAGCAGCGAGACCTTGCCGATCTGCTTGAGGTAGTCCTTGACGGGGTCGGCCGTGGCGCCGGCGACCGTGACCTGCTGGACGGGCTCGTCGGTCTCGTCGGAGTCGGAGACCACGAACCCCCCTTTGACGTGGATGCCGGCCTGGGTGCGCTCGCGCAGGGCGGCGCCGTCGGTGGCCTTGACGGGATCGGCGCCCGTGTCCTTTTCGGGCTCCTCCTCTTCGTCCTCCTCGTCGTCGGTGTCGATGGCGTCGTCCTCGAGTTCGGCCTCGGGGTCGAAGCCCTCGTCGGAGTCGTCGTCGACGACGACGCCCTCCTCGAGCTCCTCCTCGTCGATGGCCTCGCGCTCGTCCGCGGCCCCGGCCCTGGCGGCGCTCTTGGCGGCGTCGGCCTTGGAGGCGGACTTCCTCGCCTTCTTCTTGGCGGGCGCCTTCTTCGCGGGGGCCTTCGCCTCGTCGGACTTCCCTGCCTTCGCCCCGTCGGATTTCTTCGCGCCCCTCTTGGGGCCGTCGGCCTTGGCTGACGCCTTCTTCGCCGTCTTCTTGGCGCCGTCGGCCTTGGCGGCGGTCCTCTTGGCGGGCGCCTTCTTCGCGGGGGTCTTCGCCTCGTCGGGCTTCCCGGCCCCCGCCTCGTCGGACTTCGCGGCGGACTTCGCCGTCCGCTTCTTGGCGGGCGCCTTCTTGGCCGCGGGCTTCCTGGCACCAGCCCTCCCCGTGGCGGCTGCCTGGGAGGCCTTGTCAGCTGTCACTTCAGGGGATTCGCTCTCACTGGGGCGCGAAGCACTCACACGTGTCCCTTTCATTGATGGGTGGGGTCGCCTGTCGCTCCTGGCGGCACGCCCTTTCGATTATAATTGACCGCCCGGTGTTTCTCCCGGCGGATCCGGGCCCGGCCAGCGCATCCCACAAGGACCAAAGACCCACAGTGCGGCCCCGGACCCACTCCCCTGGGATACACTGCGCCCATGTCCGACCTGCGAGACCGCATGATCCCACTGCGCGCCGCCGTCGACGCGGCCACCGAGGCCGCCATCGGCGCCATGACGCGGGATCTGGGCCCCACCCAGCGCGGCGCCCCCCTCACCTCCCTGGCGCGATCCTGCTCCGAGGGCGGCAAGAGGTTCCGGGGGATCCTGGCCCACGTCGGCCACTGCCTGGCCCGCGGCGGCCCGCTCGACGAGGCGCCCGTCGCCCCGCTGTCCGCCGCCCTCGAGCTCTACCAGGCGAGCGCCCTGGCCCACGACGACATCATCGACCACGCCCGGACCAGGCGCGGGCGCCCGACGCCGCACGTCTCCCTGGCGGCCCTCCACCGCGACCGGGCGTGGCGGGGCGATCCGGACCGCTTCGGCGAGGCGGGGGCGATCCTGGTCGGGGATCTGCTCTTCTCGTGGGCCGAGGCCGCGATGGCCGACCAGGCCGGCCGCCTCGCCCCCCGGGACGCGGCGAGGCTGTGGGCGCGCTACAGCCGCATGCACGCCGAGGTCGCCCTGGGGCAGTTCCTCGACGTCGCGGCCGAGCAGGCCCCCCTGGACCCCGGCGATCCCGGGGCCATGGACACCGAGGCGGCCATGGAGGTGGTCGTGCGCAAGTCGGCGCGCTACTCGATCGTCCACCCGGCGGCGCTGGGCGCGATCTGCGGGGGCGCGGACGACGCCCTCATCGCGGCCATCGAGAGCATTCTCACTCCGTGGGGCATGGCGTTCCAGCTCCGCGACGACCACCTCGGCGTCTTCGGCGACCCGGAGCTGACGGGCAAGCCCTCCGGCGACGACATCCGCGAGGGCAAGCGCACAGTGCTGCTTGCCCTGGCGTGGCAGCGGGCCACCGACTCCGAGCGCGCCGTCCTGTGCCGGGCGCTGGGCCGGGCGGACGCGCCCGGAGCCCTCATCGACGAGGCGCGCCAGGTGATCGCCGCCCGCGGCGGCGACGCCCACGAGGAGCTCATCACCAGCCTGGTCGAGCAGGGGCGCGCGCACCTGCGCGAAGCGCCCGTCTCCGAGCAGGGCCGCGCGGACCTGGTCGGCCTGTGCGGCATCATCACGCGGCGCACGGCGTAGCGCTTTCGTGCACCACTTAGAGCGCCCCTGCACCACTTAGGCCCAGAAAACCCCTGGTTCTCCGGCGCGTCGGGGGCCTAAGTGGTGCGAAGCGGGCCCAACTGGTGGAGGGAAACCTGGATCGCGCCGTTGGCGGTGTCGAACCACGGCGCATAGAGGGCCTGACTGGTGCGGGGAAACGAGTCGAGCGCGCCCAAAGGGCCAGGTGGTGCGGCGCCACCGCCTTGCGCCCCGTGGGTTGGGCTTCAATAGCGCGGACCGCCTTCTGCCCCCTACGGGTTACGCACACAGGGGAGGGAATTAGGAAACACAGCGCCGCACACAAGGGCGGAATCAAGCCGTTGTGTGCGGCGCGTGTTTCATAAATCAGGGCCCTTGTGTGCGCACCCCGGCGGAGTCGGGCCGCAGTCAGGTCCTCGCGCGGCGCCGGGGCGGGCGAACCGACCCGGGGACCGGGCCCCACGCCCCTCAGCGCGCCCGGGCGGCCGCTCCTCAGAAGGCCAGTGCCGACGCGATCCGGTTCACCCTGCGGTGGCGGCCCGCCACCAGGGCGTCGATGGGCCGCTCCCCCAGCTCGTCCTGGACGGCGTACAGCCACCCCACCGCCTCGTCGGCGGTGAAGCCGTCGTCGGACAGCAGCGTGAGCGTGCCCTGCAGGTCCGGCAGGGGCACCCACCCGTTCTGGCCCTTGACGATCATCTCAGCGGGGACCCCGCGGGCGCCCGACTCGTCCTGGGCGACCACCAGCACGTGGTCCCGGATCAGCTGCTTGAGGCGCCGCTCCTCGATGCCGAGCAGGCGGCACGCCTCGGTGGCGGGGACGACGGAGGGGACACGGGCTGTAGTCATGCCACTACCCTACCCGCCCCCGCGCGCCCGCAGACATGCCCTGTCGCACAACGAACGAGTGGGAGCGGACACACCCCGCCCACCTGCGGCAAGAGGCGCGCGCCGCAAACGCCCGCCACACTCCGCCCCGATGGCGCCCACCGCGGGGAACTCCCATAGAATCGGGGGAATGAGTGACGTTCACCAGCCTCAAGGCCCGGCCGATCCGATGATCGGCCTCCTGGTCGACGGGCGCTACCAGGTCACCGCCCGGCTAGCCCGCGGCGGCATGGCGACCGTCTACGTGGCCCGCGACGAGCGCCTCGACCGCCTCGTGGCCCTCAAGGTCATGCACCCGCACCTGGCCGAGTCCGAGGACTTCGTGGCCCGATTCAGGCGCGAGGCGCGCGCGGCGGCCCGCATCCACCACCCCGGCGTCGTGGCCGTCTACGACCAGGGAGTCGTGTCGGGCCAGGGCTTCCTGGTCATGGAGCTCGTCGAGGGCACCAACCTGCGCGCGCTCCTGTCCGCGCAGGGGGCCTTCACCATCGAGCAGGCCCTGCGCTACGTGAGCGACATCCTCCAGGCCCTCCACGCGGCCCACCGGGTCGGCGTGGTCCACCGCGACATCAAACCGGAGAACATCCTGGTGCCCCCCGAGGGGCCGGTGCGGGTCGCGGACTTCGGGCTGGCGCGCGCCGCCTCCGAGGCGTCCCAGTCCTCCACGGGCAACATGCTGGGCACGGTGGCCTACATCGCGCCCGAGATCGCGCGGGGCGGGGGCGCCGACGCGCGCTCGGACATCTACTCCGTGGGCATCATGGCCTACGAGATGCTCACGGGCGACGTCCCGTGGGCGGGCCAGAGCCCCATCCAGATCGCCACCCACCACGTGAGCGACGACGTGCCCCTGCCGTCGGCCTCCCAGCCGTGGATCCCCCGTGAGGTCGACGACCTGGTCGCCGCCCTCACGGCGCGCGACCCGGCGAACAGGCCCGCCGACGCCGTCCACGCCCTCGACCTGGCGCGCAGGGCCGCCGAGTCCGTCCCCGCGGACCTGGCCTCGCGCAGGGCGGACGTGGCCGGGCGGGAGCAGACGGGCTCGGCGCTGACGGCCATGAAGACCGCCGTGGTGTCCGCGCCCGCGCTCACCGCCGTCCTGCCCGCCTCCTCGCAGACGACCGTGCGGGTCGCCGAGGCCCCCGCCAAACCCGAGCCCCCCGCCGTGGTCCGCCACGGCCGCAGGACCGCCGCCGTCATCGGCGCGATCGCCGTGCTGCTGGTGGTGGGCCTGATCGGCGGCGGCTGGTGGTGGACCGAGTACGGCCCCGGCTCGTACATCGCGATGCCCACCACTGACGGGCGGGACCTGGGCTCCGTCCGCGCCGACCTCGAGGGGGCGGGTCTGGGGGTCGTCGTCGAGGAGGAGTTCTCCGACACCATCGCCGCCGGACTGGTGGTGCGCTCCGACCCGGCCAGCGGCACGCGCGTCCACAAGCGCGGCGACGTCCACGTCTTCGTCTCCAAGGGCGTGGACATGCGGGTGGTGCCCGCCGTGACGGGCAAGACCAAGGACGAGGCCACCGAGGCGCTCACCGCGGCGGGCCTGCAGCCCGGGGCCATCACCTACGACTACTCCGAAGACGTCGAGGAGGGCCGGGTCATCACGCAGGGCTCCGAGCCGGGCGCGAGCCTGGTCCACGACACCACCGTCGACCTGTCGGTCTCGAAGGGCAAGGAGCCGATCCCCGTGCCCGACCTGGTCGGCCAGAGCGGGGACGCGGCGAAGCAGCGGCTCGAGGAGCTCGGCCTGGTGGCCAAGCCCACCGAGGCCTACTCGGACACGGTGGCCGCGGGCAGCGTCATCTCGCAGCAGCCCGCGCCTTCCACGGTGCTGCACCGCAAGGACGCGGTCGACTACGTCGTGTCGAAGGGACCAGAGAAGGTCCCGGTGCCCGACGTGCAGGGCAAGCAGCGCGACGAGGCCCGCCGCATCCTGGAGGAGGCCGGTTTCAAGGTCGAGGAGAACAACATCCTCGGCGGGTTCTTCGGCACCGTCCGCTCGACGGACCCCGCGGCTGGAACCGTGCTGAAGAGGGAGTCGACGGTCACCCTCAACATCGTGTGAGCGGCGCGCGGGCGCCCGACGGGAACGCGGTTGTCACGCCTCCCCCGTCTCAGGAGACGAGGCACTGCCCGACTCGCGGGCGCGCCTCGCGGCTTCGAGGTTGCGGCGGGAAGCGAGCGTGCTGGGGTGGTCGGGTCCCAGAACGCGCAGACTATCGGCGAGCACCTGCTCGTACAGGGGGATCGCCTCACCCAGGCGCCCCACCGCTTGGTAGGCGGCTGCGAGGCTGCCCCGGGAGGCGAGGGTGTGGGGGTGGTCCTCTCCCAGGACCCGCACACTGTCGACGAGCACCTGCTCGTACAAGGTGATCGCCTCGCCCAGGCGACCCGCCAACTCGTAGGCACCCGCGAGGTTGCCCCGGGAGACGAGGGTGTGGGGGTGGTCGTCTCCCAGGACGCGCACACGGTCGGCGAGCACCTGCTCGTACAGGGGGATCGCGTCGCCCAAGCGCCCCGCCGACTCGTAGGCGTATGCGAGGTTGTTGCGGGAGACGAGGGTGTCGGGGTGGTCGGCGCCCAGAACCCGCACACGGTCGGCGAGCACCTCCTCGAACAGGGCGATCGCCTCGCCCAAGCGCCCCGCCGCCCGGTAGGCGTATGCAAGGTTGTTTCGGGAGACGAGGGTGTCGGGGTGGTCGGCGCCCAGAACCCGCACACGGTCGGCCAGCACCTGCTCGTACAAGGTGATCGCCTCGCCCAAGCGCCCCGCCGACTCGTAGGCGTATGCGAGGTTGTTGCGGGAGGTGAGGGTGTCGGGGTGGTCGTCTCCCAGGACGCGCACACGGTCGGCGAGCACCTGCTCGTACAGGGGGATCGCGTCGCCCAAGCGCCCCGCCGACTCGTAGGCGTATGCGAGGTTGTTGCGGGAGGCGAGGGTGTCGGGGTGGTCGTCTCCCAGGACGCGCACACGGTCGGCCAGCACCTCCTCGAACAGGGGGATCGCCTCACCAAGGCGGCCCACTGACTCGTAGGCGACTGCGAGGTTGTTGCGGGAGGCGAGAGTGTCGGGGTGATCCGGCCCCAGGACGCGCACCCGATCAGCGAGCACCTCCTCGAACAACGGAATCGCCTCGCCAACGCGACCCGCCGACCAGTAGGCGCCCGCGAGGTTGTTACGGGACGCGAGAGTCTCGGGATGGTCAGTACCAAGGACGCGCACCCGATCAGCGAGCACCTCCTCGAACAACGGAATCGCAAGGTCGCCCCTGCCCTCCTGCAAGTACTGATGGGCGCGGGCGTTCCGTTCGGCGGTGGGATCGATGGCGGTCATTCTTCACTCGATTCAGGGGACGGGGCTGGGGGCTGATTCATTTCGCGTTCAAGGGTTTCAAAGTTCTCGCGGACCCTGGTGGTGAGGGGGTGGCCCGGACTCAGGACTTCTTCACACACCTTGAGTGTATTCTCAAGCAGTGCACGAGCATCGTCGACGCGGCCCACCGCATGGTAGGCACCTGCGAGGTTGTTTCGGGAGGTGAGGGTTTGGGGGTGGTCGGCGCCCAGGACGCGCACACGGTCGGCGAGCACCTCCTCGTACAGGGGGATTGCCTCGCCCAGGCGCCCCGCCGACTCGTAGGCGCCCGCCAGGTTGTTGCGGGAGGCGAGGGTGTCGGGGTGGTCAGGCCCCAGCACGCGCTCCATGTCGGCGAGCACCTCCTCGAACAGCGGGATCGCGAGGTCGTCCCTGCCCTCCTGCAAGTACTGATGGGCGCGGGCGTTCCGTTCGGCGGTGGGATCAATTGCGGTCATTTTTCACTCGATTCAGGGGACGAGACCGGGGTCTGGGTTCGTTTCGCGTTCGAGGGCTTCGAGGTTCTCACGGACCCTGGTGGTGAGCGGATGGCCGGGACTCAGGACTTCTTCACACACCTTGAGTGCGTCTTTGAACAAGGTGATGGCTTCGTGGTGGCGCCCCGCCGACTCGTAGGCGCACGCGAGGTTATTGCGGGAGGTGAGGGTGTCGGGGTGGACCTCTCCCAGGACGCGCACACGGTCGGCGAGCACCTGCTCGTACAGGGGGATCGCGTCGCCCAAGCGCCCCGCCGCCCGGTAGGCGTATGCAAGGTTGTTTCGGGAGACGAGGGTGTCGGGGTGGTCGGCGCCCAGAACCCGCACACGGTCGGCCAGCACCTCCTCCAACAGGGGGATCGCCTCGCCCAAGCGCCCCGCCGACTCGTAGGCGCCCGCCAGGTTGTTTCGGGAGACGAGGGTGTCGGGGTGGTCAGGCCCCAGCACGCGCACACGGTCGGCGAGCACCTCCTCCAACAGGGGGATCGCCTCGCCCAAGCGCCCCGCCGACTCGTAGGTGCACGCGAGGTTGTTGCGGGAGGTGAGGGTGTCGGGGTGGTCGTCTCCCAGGACGCGCACACGGTCGGCGAGCACCTGCTCGTACAGGGGGATCGCGTCGCCCAAGCGCCCCGCCGCCCGGTAGGCGTATGCAAGGTTGTTTCGGGAGACGAGGGTGTCGGGGTGGTCGGCGCCCAGAACCCGCACACGGTCGGCCAGCACCTGCTCGTACAAGGTGATCGCCTCGCCCAAGCGCCCCGCCGACTCGTAGGCGTATGCGAGGTTGTTTCGGGAGACGAGGGTGTCGGGGTGGTCCTCTCCCAGGACGCGCACACGGTCGGCGAGCACCTCCTCGAACAGGGCGATCGCCTCGCCAACGCGACCCGCCGAATAGTAGGCGGCTGCGAGGTTGCCCCGGGAGGTAAGCGTGTCGGGGTGGTCGTCTCCCAGGACGCGCACACGGTCGGCCAGCACCTCCTCGAACAGGGGGATCGCCTCGCCCAGGCGCCCCGCCGACTCGTAGGCGACTGCGAGGTTGTTGCGGGAGGCGAGGGTGTCGGGGTGGCCCTCTCCCAGGACCTCCTCAACGGCACTCACAGCGCCCCGGAGCGCCAACGCCTCGTTGGGAAGGCCAAGATCCTCTGCGTGAAAGAGAACATGAGGAAGACCAGCCACGACCCGTCCACGCTCGAACAAAGGGTGGGAGTAGCCCTGGGCGGCGACGGCGCGGAACTGGTCGATGAGATCACGGGCCTCACGGCGGCGCCCCTCCGCGTCCTCCCGCCGCAGGCTGTCAATGTTCACCCGGTCAAGCAGATCCGCAGCCGCGTCGAACGCCTCAGCCCATTCCTCCAGATTCCAGTTCTCGCGCAGCACCTGCCCCTGAAGACGGTGCAGCATCGTCACACCCCCGTCGGCGGACTGCTGAACCACAGACGCTTTGGCGAGCGCCGTCAGCGCGAGATGCGCGTTTTCGGCAGCATCATCACGGGCATCCGCGTCTTCGCCCCCCGCATCCGCACCCATGTCCTCGTTCGACTCAGCCGCGCCCGTGTCCTCTTTCATCAGGGGGTCGATCCACCGTGTGGGCACGCCTGATTCGGCGAGCACGGCGAGCGCCCCGACCTGGAGGCGGGCCACCTCGCGCAATCCGTCGTCAATGCGGTCGAGGGCGGAGTCCACGGCCATGCGCAGCGCCGAGGACACGTCACGAGTGTAGGAGTCCCCCGGAACGGGGTGGATCGTTTGCTTGCTTGAGTACTTCTCCAAGCGCTCCAGGTACCGCTTGAGCGTCCACTCCTGTTCGGACGCAGTCGCCGCCGCCTGCGCAACCGCCAACGGCAAGTCCCCCAGGCGCCGGGCCACAGCGTCCGCGGCCTCCGCGTCCTGGGAACCCGCTGTGTCAAGTAGGTAGGCGACGGACTCCTCCCGGGGGAACACGCCCACATCCACCCTCTCCCACCCCTGGGCCCTCCACCCGCGCCCGCTCCGGGTCGTGGCCACCACACGCAGACCAACACCGCGCGGAACCACCCCCGTCAAGTCATCGAAGTCCTCGACATTGTCGAACACCACCAACCGGTCACCGGTCTCAGCCGACTGCAAGTGGTCGAGGCACCGCCGCACCGCCTGATCCTCAGTGGGCTTATCACTCATATCAACACCTAACCGACGGGCGAGCTCGACCAAATCACTTCTCACAGCCGCCACCGAAGAAGCATTGAGCCACGCCACAAGACCCCACCCCGCAGCTTCACACTCCCGCGCCAGCACCGAGGCCAACTGGGACTTTCCGCACCCCGCCATCCCCACAAGAACCGTGCGCGCCTGTGCCCCGTCGATCACGAGGCCACGCAACCGCCCCTGCTCCACGCGCTCGACGAAACCCGCAGCCACATCAGGACGCCCACCGAACAACAACCGACCCGACCGCGCACCGCTGTTCACCTGCTCGATGGCGCGCAGAATATCAGCTTGAACATCGAGGATCTGCATGAGCATCTGACGCATTTCCTGATGCTCCGCGTCCTGCTTCTTGAGTGCAGCGACAATACCGCCGCTTTGCGCCAGCAAGGATTTCAACGCCACGACAATGAAATCCCGCGACCACGGCGCCATCTCCACATACACCGCGGCCACCGCACGAATAAGGGCGTCGAAATACGGCTCGGCCTCCTCCTCAATCAGGCCACGGCGCCCCGCCGCGCGCCCGCGCAAGAACGCCTCGAACACCTCCGGCTCCCGCACCGCAGAAAGAACAACAAGATCCTCACCCGCGGCTTTCGCGATGAGGGTTTCAACCTCTGTCTCCGCGATCATCAAATATGAGAGATCGACGCCCCGTTCCCGGCACTCCTGATACACGGACGCGACCCTGTTAGCCAGACTCCGCGTCAGCTGACCACCCAGATCACCGCCACCCCCGGGCATGCCCGACGAGCCCGACCGAGCCGTCTTGAACGCCTGACGCGCGCTGCTCACGAGGCCAGCCGCACCCTTGAACGACGGAGAGGCCGCGAAGCAGAACACATCCATCAAAAGATCCGCCAAAGAGGGACCAACCTTGGAAAGCGCTGCAACACGAGAGTCCATACCCGCATCCTACATGTGCCCCACCACACACGGAAGAGAAGAGGGAAACCCGCTAAGCAGCGCCGCAACTCCCACGCAGCGCCGCCACCCGTCCGCGGACCCGTCGCGCCCGTCCACAGATCGGGAGCGGCCCCTGCGGCCCGCCTACCCCTTCGCCAGGTACTGGGCCACCTGGAAGGCCATCTCCAAGGACTGCTGGTGGTTGAGGCGCGGGTCCACCAGGGTCTCGTAGCGCTTGCGCAGGGACTCCTCGTCGATGCGCTCGCTGCCGCCGATGACCTCGGTGACGTCGTCGCCCGTGAGCTCCACGTGCAGCCCGCCGGGCACGGTGCCCGCCTGGTCGTGGGCCTCGAAGAAGCCGCGGACCTCGTCCATCACGGTCTCGAAGCGCCGGGTCTTGTGGCCCGTGGAGGCGGTGATCGTGTTGCCGTGCATCGGGTCCGTCATCCACGTGACGGGGCGGCCGTCGGCGCGCGCCGCCTCCAGCAGGGGCGGCAGGGCCTCGCGGATTCGGTCGGCGCCCATGCGGGTGATGAAGGTGAGGCGGCCGTCCTCCCCGTCGGGGTTCAGGCGGTCGATGAGGCCGGTCATCTCCGCGGGCGTGGTCGTGGGCCCCAGTTTCACTCCGACGGGGTTGCGCACGCGGGACAGCAGTTCGATGTGCGCGCCGCCGGGGTCGCGGGTCCGCTCCCCCGCCCACAGGAAGTGCGCGGACGTGTTGTACGGCTCGCCCGTGCGCGAGTCGATGCGCGTCATCGCGGACTCGTACTCCAGCAGCAGCGCCTCGTGCGACGAGTACAGGTCCACGTCGCGCAGGGAGTCGAAGTCCACGCCGGCGGCGCCCATGAACTTGATGGCGCGGTGGATGTCCTCCGCCAGGGACTCGTAGCGCGCGTAAGCGGGGTTCGTCATGAAGCCGCGGTTCCAGTGGTGGACCTGGCGCAGGTCCGCGTAGCCGCCCTTCGTGAAAGCGCGGATCAGGTTCAGGGTGGAGGCCGCGTGGTGGTACAGGTCGAGCAGGCGCGCCGGGTCGGGGACGCGGGCCTGGGGCGTGAACTCGTGGGAGTTGACGGCGTCGCCCCGGTAGCTGGGCAGCGTCACGCCGTCGCGGGTCTCCACGTCCGAGGAGCGGGGCTTGGCGTACTGCCCGGCGATGCGCCCCACCTTGATGACCGGCAGCGACGCGCCGTAGGTCAGCACCACGGCCATCTGCAGCAGCGTCTGGATCTTCAGGCGCAGGTGGTCGGCGGTGGCCTCGGCGAAAGTCTCCGCGCAGTCGCCGCCCATCAGGACGAACGCCTCGCCCCGCGAGGCCGCGCCCATCCACGTGCGCAGGTCGTCGACCTCGCCGGCGAAGACGAGCGGGGGCTGGAGCCGCAGGCTCGCGGTCACCGAGCCCACGCGCGCGCCGTCGGGGTAGTCGGGCTGCTGGAGCGCCTCGAGCCGGCGCCACGTGTCCCAGGGGGCGGGCTCCCCAGACGACGGGGACCACAGGCTCTCGGGGACGCGGCGGTAGCCGGGCTTGCGCTCCGGCTGACCGCCGCGTCCAGGGGTGAGGGAGGGGATCACTCGGTCCGGCTCACTTCGCGGGGGCGACGTCCTGGCCGATCTCGGCCATCAGGTCGGTGAACCACTTCTGGGTGATGTCGAAGGGCTTGCCCCCGGCGATGCGGGGGAACGGGATGGCCTTGAGGCGGTCGCCGTCCTCCTCGTCGTGGCCGATCACGCCGGACTCGCCCTTGAAGG
>ERZ772764.2084-NODE-2084-length-11999-cov-6.375000_pt1 | contig 11999 bp, 10 predicted proteins | sample MGYA00512163_ERZ772764 | MGnify/ENA primary metagenome ERZ772764 (study PRJEB29015, sample SAMEA2737903) | human oral metagenome | biome: human oral; feature: human-associated habitat; material: dental | place: China | collected 2094 ...
AGAGCGCATCCAACAAATGGGGCTCACCATCCGCCCCGGCAGCGATTTTGAAATCGTGAACAACGAAAACGATCCGCGCTACCAAGAATACTGGCAGGAATACTACCGCCTGCAGCAGCGCAACGGCATCACCCCCGATTTGGCCAAACGCCGCGTGCTTGCCAACACCACCCTCATCGGCGCGCTCATGCTGCAGCTCGGCCATGCCGATGCCATGGTGTGCGGCACGGTCGGCCATTTCCAGCACCACCTCGGCATCATCTCCAACGTTGTCGGCTACAACAACCCCGAACACACCGCCTGCGCCATGAACGCGCTGATTTTCGGCGGCCACAACCTGTTCATCGCCGACACCTATGTAAACGCCAATCCGACTGCCGAGCAGATTGCCCAAAGCACGCTGATGTGCGCCGAAGAAATCCAACGCTTCGGCATCTCGCCCAAGGTCGCGCTGCTGTCGCACTCCAACTTTGGTTCCGTACCCTCTGAAAGTGCCGAAAAAATGCGCCGTGCGCTTGAGCTTATCCGCCAAGCCGCCCCGCAGTTGGAAATCGACGGCGAAATGCAGGGCGATGCCGCCTTGGTGGAAAGCCTGCGCCAGCAAAGCATGCCCGATTCCGCCCTGAAAGGCGCCGCCAACCTCCTGATGATGCCCAACGTGGAGGCCGCCAACATCAGCTGCAACCTGCTGCGCGTCGCCAGCCCCGACGGCGTAACCGTGGGCCCGATTCTGCTGGGTATGAAAAAACCCGTGCACATCGTCAACCAGCTCGCCTCCGTGCGCCGCTTGGTAAACATGGTGGCACTGGCCGCCGTGGATGCACAACGCCAAGGCTAAATAGCTGAAGCAGCAAGAATCAAGGCTACCTGAACTTTCAGGTAGCCTTTTCTTTACTCCGCACATTTGCCGCCCACAAACACCGAATTAGCTTATAATCCAGCCTTCAAACACATACCCACCGCTGTGAGCAAAATAATGAACTACTTTGAACAAGCCCGATTCAACATGGTCGAACAGCAAATCCGCCCCTGGAGCGTATTGGATTTCGACGTTCTCGACGCCTTGGCCGAAGTGCCGCGCGAACAATTCGTTACCCCCGAACAGCAGGCCTACGCCTATGCCGATCTTTCCCTGCCCCTGCCCAACGGCAGCGCCATGCTTGAGCCCAAAGTGGTTGCCCGCCTGATTCAAGGCCTGAAGCTCACTAAAAAAGACACCGTGCTCGAAATCGGCACTGGCTCCGGCTACGCCACCGCCGTGCTGGCCAAACTTGCCGGCCGCGTCATTACCGTCGACACCGACGAAGCCCAGCAGCAAAAAGCCAAAGCCGTGCTCGACCGCCTCGGTATCACCAACATCGACTACCGCATCGGCGACGGTCTGGTAAACCCGCCCATCGCCACCGTAAGCGCCATCTACGTGGGCGGCTCCTGCCCCGTAATGCCCGAAACCCTGCGCAGCAAACTGCCCGCCGGCGGCCGCATGGCGGTAATCGTCGGCCAAGAGCCCGTGATGCATGCCCTGCTCGTGCAATGTAACGGTGAAGACAGTTACGAACAAAGCGTGATGTTTGATACCGTAGCCCCTGCCCTCAGCGGACCCGCCGTGAAAAAAGCCTCATCGTTCCGCTTCTAAAAATTTTCAGGTAGCCTCACTGGAAAGGCTACCTGAAATTTATAGCCGCCCGTTGGCATAAAAATAAGGCGAATCAACGCCGTATCATGCCATTTTAAAACAACCAAGCAACAAAAAAGCAGCCAACCGGCTGCCTTCCCAAATAACTGGCGCACCCAACAGGGATCGAACCTGTGACCTTCAGCTTCGGAAACTGACACTCTATCCAACTGAGCTATGGGTGCGAGAAGCGCGTAAGATTAACCCAAAACCGGCACAAAGGCAAAAAATTTTGTCTCCTTCCGGCGGCAAAGCAGCACAGAATAGAATTTTACGATTGGAAGCTATAAGCGAATTCAGTATAATTTCGCACAATCTTAACAAACCGAAACCAAACCTGTATCAGCCGGATTGAACGTGAATCCAAAAGAAGCGTTCAATAATCTGATTATGTGAGGGTTTCACACCAATAAACAAGCATGCTGCCGCATGTGCCCATAACGACCACAAACCATAAAGCCCATACCATGAACACCACTGCTAACAACATCAAAGGCTCAGCCGCCATCACCTTTATCGGCGGCCTGCTCGTTTTGCTGATCACCCTCTTCCTCCTGGTTAAGCTTGCCACCACCGGCTACTACAGCAACGTTTCCGATATGCAGCCCAGCGCTGTGGAAACCCGCATTCAGCCCACTGGCCGCCTCACTATGGGCGATGGCACGCCCGTAGGCGAACGCGAAGGCAAGCAAGTGTTCGACAAAGTCTGCATCCAATGCCACGGTGCCGACAAAAACGTTGCCTTCGCCCCTAAAGTTACCCACAACGACGAATGGAGCGCCCGCATCGCCAAAGGCTTCGACACCCTTGTTGCCCACGCCGTCAACGGCTTTAACGGCGCAGGCCAAATGCCCGCACGCGGCGGCGACAGTACCCTCACCGATGATGAGGTAGCCCGCGCCGTGGCCTACATGACCAACCAATCCGGCGGCAACTTCACTGCCCCCGCTGTACAAAAAGGCGATGCCGCCGCCTCTGGCGCATCCGCCCCTGCCGGCCAATCTGCCGCAGCCAATGGCGAAGCCGTGTTCAACAAACTGTGCATCGCCTGCCACGCCGCCAATTCCGCCTTCCCCAACTCGCCCAAAATCACTCACAACGACGAATGGGCACCGCGCCTGGCACAGGGCCGCGCCACCTTGGTGCAACACGCCATCCAAGGCTTCAAAACCATGCCCGCACGCGGCGGTGATGCCAACCTGAGCGATGCCGACGTGGAAGCTGCCGTGGTGTATATGGCCAACCAATCCGGCGGCAAACTGTAAGCCTGTCCTTCCATCATAAAGGCTACCTGAAAATTTTCAGGTAGCTTTTATTTCGCACATCAATCAAGCGGCCGAGCTATCCTGCCGCTTGCAAAAACGCCGCCATCCGTCGCTCGAATGCCCGCACTGCCTGTCGATCGGCACGCGGCGCCGTACACAACTGCGCTTGGCGGTAGCCGTTCAACGGCCGGCAGCGCACGCCGTCCAACTTATCCCAGCCGAGATAGACCTGCAAACCACGCCGGTTAAACAGGAAATAGCCCTTGCTTCCAAAATCATAAAAGGCTACCTGAAAACCAGTTTTTCTAGTTTTCAGGTAGCCTTCTCATATTCGGCGCTGTGATTTAGTGCTTCATAATCAGTAAATAATAAAACAGCTGCATAATCAATACTGTGAGCGCGGCCAGCGAAGCCAGCGTCCAGTTGAATTCGCTGTGTACAGCAGCAGATGCAGGAACATTCGGAGAGCCGGAAGGCGCAGAGAGCAGGTTGTCGGCGGGCTGGTCGATAACGGCGGGCAGTTTGGTAGCAGCAGGCAGCTGGATGCCGCCGGGGTCGCGGCCGGATACTAAGTTGAACACCAAGCTCTCAGCCTGGATGTGGATGTTTTGGGTTTGCCCATGGCCGGCAGCGGCAGATTGCGCACTTTTGAGCAGGGTGTCGATGCTGGGCAGCACGGCGGGCGGCGGCGGGGTGGCAGCAGAGCGTTGCAGCAGGGCTTCGATGGCATCGGTGCTGTTGGCAGTGCGCTCGGCTTCAGCCAATTTGAAGGGCATGGCGTGGCCGGTGTCGTTATCCAGCGCCATGCGCTGGCGGCGCAGGTGGCTGTCGATTTCGTCCAGCTCGGCAGCCAGCGGTTTTTTCTGGGTGTGCAGGGATTCGTCGGCGTCTTGCCCCGCCTGCTGTGCCGCCAAGGCGGCAGATTGTTGTTTGAGGCGGGCAAGTTTCTCGTGCAGGGGCATTTTGGCGTGAATCACGTCTTCCTGCAGAATCTCGGCTTTGGCAGCGGGCGCACTCTGGGCTTTTGGCTTGCGCGTTAACGTGAAGGCATGCCGGCACTGGCTGCACTGCACCCGCCCGTTGGCTGCCTGCAAATCGGCTACGGCATAATGATTCTCCGCTTGGCAGCGGGGGCAACTGAGTTTGACGGTTTTCATGTGTCGGCAATCCAAATACTGATGTTTCGGCCGCTATTTTAAGAAAATTAATGCGCTTTTACCATTTTCAGTTAGCCTTTTAGCGGCTAACTGTCGGTTTTTTGTATATTTTGCAGGGGATTTATGCTGGCGGTTCACTCTCGCCAAACCATTTGCCATGAATTTAGCCGTTTCAAAAAAGAAGGATGCGCGGCCTTAGCTTGCCCGGTTTCACTCCCATTCGAAACGGCTCTATGGCTCTACCGGCGGGTTATCCGGCTTTGCGCACGCCCACCAAACGCACCCAGCCGCCTTCGGCAACCGGCGGCTGCATATCGAACCATTCGCTATAGATGCCGTTTAGCTCTTCGGCCTGCTCTTCCAGAATGCCGGAAAGCACAATCCGCCCGCCCGCCTTGGTGCGTGAGGCCAGCATGCCGCCCAACAGGCGCAGCGGATTAGCCAGAATATTGGCCACCACCACATCGTATTCCGCTTCCGGCAAGTCGTCGGGCAGGAAAAAACGGGCGGCGGCTTCGTTTTGCTCGGCATTGCTGCGGCTGGCAACGATGGCCTGCTCATCGATATCCACGCCGTCGGCGGCGGCAGCGCCAAGTTTGAGCGCGGCAATGGCCAAAATGCCGGAGCCGCAGCCGTAGTCGAGCACGCGGTCGGCAGCTTGGATATTTTCATCGAGCCACTGCAGGCACAACCGGGTGGTGGGGTGGCTGCCTGTGCCGAAAGCCAAGCCGGGGTCGAGCCGCAGGTTGACGGCCGATTGGTCGGCAATATCGTGCCAGGTGGGCACAATCCACAGCCGCCCGGAAATGCGGATGGGGTCAAACTGCGATTGCGTGAGGCGTACCCAATCCTGCTCCGGCAGCTGCTCGATGCGGTAGGGCGGCACTTCCAACCGGCATTCCTTGGCCGCGGCCGCCACGGCGGCAGCTACGTTGCATTGATCGTCAAACAAGGCAATCACCAAGCTGCGCTGCCAAATTTGGCCGTTTTCTTCGCCCGGCTCGCCGAAAATAGCCTGTTCTTCGTCTGTGCCGGCATAGGCATCTTCAATCGCGGCCGACAATGCGCCGGCGGCCATTAAAGCATCGGAAAACTGCTCGGCACGGTCGGCACCAATCGGAATACTGGCTTGTTGGTAGGGCATAATCGCATTTCTTTCAAACGGTAAGGGCGCGTATTGTATAGCAAGCCGCCGCCCTTCCGCCAGCCGCGGCGCTTGCGGGCTACCTGAAAGCGGGTGCGGCAAGCTTCGCCAAAACCGCCCGCCGCCGTTTTCAGGTAGCCTCATCTTGGCGTTTGCCTATACAATTCCATCTTTAGAAAAGGCTACCTGAAAGCACACACATGCCCCGCGAATTCCAACTTTTCAACCTGCCCGCGCAGTTCGACCTCGACCCCGCCGCGCTGGAACAAACCTACCGCCAACTGGCCGCCCGTTTCCATCCCGACAAAACCGCCACCGCTTCCGCCTTCGAGCAGAAACAGGCCGTGATGATGGCCGCCGCCGTCAACGAAGCCTACCGCTGCCTCAGCCGGCCGCTGGAACGCGCCGTTTTGCTGCTGCAGGCGCAAGGCATCCAGGCCGATTCCGAAGAGCGCACCGCTTTCGACCCCGAGTTTCTGATGCAGCAAATGGAATGGCGTGAAGAGCTGGCCGCCGCCCGCGCTGCAAACTCCGCCGAACGGCTTGCCGCACTGGATAGCCAAGTGGCTGCCGAAGAGGCCCGGCTGCTGGCCAAACTCAGCACCGCCTTTCGGCAGGCAGACTACGCCCAAGCCGCCGAACTGGTGCCACAAGGCCGTTTCCTCGATAAAATCCGGCAGGAAATCCGCGCTGCATTGTAAGCCTTAACAGGCTACCTGAAACCCCAAAACCACAATATTTTGCCATCTAATTTTTTCAGGTAGCCTGCCGCCTACTCTTCCAACTAACAAGGGAAACCATGATGGACAATCAACAATTCAACCGATATGCCCCGCCGCGCACCAACGGCGAACCGGATTTCACCCGCCACGGCAATTATTTGGCCGAGCCGCAGGCTTTGCCTGCTGGTAATGCTAAAGAGTGGATTGGCGCTGCCTGGCGTTTGTTCAAACTGCGCCCGGGCAAACTTATTGGCGCGGCGCTGCTGTTTGGCGCCATCAACATCGGCTTGGGCATGATTCCGTATATCGGCGGCCTGCTGCAGGCGGCCATCTCCATATTTGAAATAGCCGGCTTTGCCTTTATTGCCAAACAATTGGAAGAAGAAGGCGATTTTGAATTCGGCCAGATTTTTATCGGCTTTCAGGAAAACACCAAATCGCTGGCGATAATCGGCGCAATCGGCGCGGTAGTGGCTTTAATTAGCAACCTTGCTGCAATCATCTTGTTCGTTGGACAAGTAGGTGATGTGAGCAGTGCTGCCAATCTGGATCTAGATGAAGCACAGATGATGTCTGCCGGCCTTTCCGTGATGGCACTGTTTCTTATACTGGGCATAGTTTATTCTGCCTTTACCTTCCTCGCCCCAGCCTTGATTATCTTGGAAAACGAACCACCCAAGCGTGCCATACTGCTGAGCTGGCAAGGTTTCAGCCGTAATATCGGCGGTGCGGTATTCTGTAGTTTGATGATGGGTCTGCTGTTTATTGTTGGCATGATTCCCATATTCCTCGGCCTGCTGGTGGTGATGCCCTTGCTGATGCTGGTACCTTATGCCGTGTATCGCGATCTATTCTTCAAATAACAGCCAAAAGGCTACCTGAAACTTTCAGGTAGCCTTCTTATTATCTGCCTCATGCTAAAATCCGCTACCATTGTTTATCACACCTCCGAGGCTACTCCATGAACACCCGTCCCGAAATCCGCGCCGCCGCCTTTGATTTAGACGGCACCTTAGTCGATTCCCTTGCCGACCTCGCCGCTGCCGCCAACGAAGCCCGCCGCAGCGAAAACCTACCCCTGCTCGACGAAAAACTGATGATGTCCTATGTGGGCGACGGCGTGGGCAAACTCGTACACCGCGCCCTCACTGCCGACCCGGACGGCCAAGCCCCTGACGAAGTGTGGCAGCGCGCCTTCGCCGTGTTCGCCCAACATTATTCCGAACACCTCGACCGCCACACCTACATCTACCCCGAAGTGCAAACCGGCCTCCAGCTCCTGAAAACCCTCGGTATCCCGCTGGCCGTGGTAACCAACAAACGCGAAGCCTGGGCCGCCGAGCTGCTGCGCCGCCTAGGCCTGGCCGACCTGTTCAGCCTTGTGGTGGGCGGCGACACCCTGCCGCAGCGCAAACCCGATGCCGCGCCGCTGCTGCACGCCGCCGAAGTATTGGGCGTGAAGCCGGAAAACATGGCGATGGTGGGCGATTCGCGCAACGATATCCTGGCCGCCAAAGCCGCCGGCTGTTTTGCCATCGGCGTGCGCTACGGCTATGCCGATATGGACAAACTAGCTGAAAATCCCGCCACCCGCGCGGATTGGATCGTCAGCACCCTGCCCGAAATCTACGACCGCCTGCGCCCCGATGACCGCCGTTAAATCCCTGCGCAGCCGCGCCTTAGATTTGTTGTCGCGTCGGGAAATGTCGCAGGCCGAACTGCGGCGCAAACTCGCGCCCTACGCCGAAGACCCCGCCGAAATCGACGCTTTGCTGCAAGAGTTTGCCGACCGCAACTGGCAATCCGACCGGCGCTATGCCGAAAGCTACGTATACAGCAAAGGCAGCCGCTACGGCCGCCTGCGCCTTGCCCAAGGCCTGCAACAGCAAAAGCTGGACAGCGAGCTCATCGAAGCCGCCCTGCCCGGGCACGACAGCGAACGCGCCACCGCCTGCGCCGTGCTGCGTAAAAAGTTCAAACAGCCCCCCGCCGACTTCGCCGCACAGCAACGCGCCGCCCGCTTCCTCGCCTACCGCGGCTTCGACCACGACACCATCCGCCACGCACTGGATAAGGCCTGGCAGGACGAAGAAGAGTGGGATGAATAAACAGAAAGGCTACCTGAAAACACCCGTTCGGCATTTTCAGGTAGTCCCAGCACCCCTCCCACGGCGGCGTCCCCTTAGTCTGCTGTGCCATAGCCCACGCAAACAGGCAGGAACGCCTGCTGACTGAACATCCAAACCCGTCCTTCCGGCCACAAGGCATACGTCTCTTCCAACGCTGTCCCTTAGGAATCGTTGCCATCTAAATTATCTATCCGCTTCCCCTGCTGGGGCTACCTGAAAACCATCGGCAGAAAATGGCAGAATCTTTGCCATGCCTGCCGCAAGCACCCTAATTTAGGCTACAATACAACCGTCTGTTCCAATCCCCCACCACCTCAACACTGAGCAAGCAGAAAGGATGCAGGATCATGAAGTTTAACGAACTCTTCCACCACAACGACTTTATCGGCCGCCACCTCAGCCTGTCCGACCGCGCCGCCCTTTTGGCCGCGTTGGGCGAAAAAGATGTGAGCAGCTTTGTGGAGCACACCGTGCCGCAAAGCGTGCGTATGCCCGGCTCGCTGCAGCTGCCCGAAGCATTAAGCGAAGCCGATGCCTTGGCCAAGCTCAAGGGCATCGCTGCCAAAAACCGTATCAATAAAAGCTATATCGGCCTAGGCTACTACCCCACCCGCCTGCCGAATGTGATTCTGCGCAATGTGCTGGAAAATCCGGGCTGGTACACCGCCTACACGCCCTATCAGGCCGAAGTGTCGCAAGGCCGTTTGGAAGCGTTGTTGAACTTCCAACAGGTGTGTATCGACCTTACCGGCTTCGAGCTGGCCGGCGCCTCCCTGCTCGACGAAGCCACCGCCGCCGCCGAAGCCATGACCATGGCGCGCCGCGTGGGCAAATCCAAATCTAACCAATTCTTTGTGGACGAGCGCGTTTACCCGCAAACGCTGGACGTGATCAAAACCCGGGCCAAATATTTCGATTTTGAGCTGGTGGTGGGCGATTTCGATACCGCTCGCAACGGCGAATACTTCGGCGCGCTGTTCCAATATGTGGGCAAAGACGGCGACGTGGCCGACTTGGGCGATGTGATTGCCGCTGTGAAAGCCAAAGGCGCAGTGGTGGCTGTGGCTGCCGATATCATGAGCCTGGTGCTGCTGAAAGCACCCGCCGAGTTGGGTGCCGACATTGCCTTGGGCAGCACCCAGCGCTTCGGCATCCCGATGGGCTTCGGCGGCCCGCACGCTGCTTATTTCGCATTTAAAGATAAAGACAAACGATCCGCTCCCGGCCGCATCATCGGCGTATCGGTGGATGCCTCCGGCAAGCAGGCGCTGCGTATGGCGCTGCAAACCCGCGAGCAGCATATCCGCCGCGAAAAAGCCAATTCCAATATTTGTACTTCGCAGGTGCTGCTGGCCAACTTGGCCGGTATGTATGCGGTGTATCACGGCCCCGAAGGTGTAAACCGCATCGCCCGCCGTATCCACGCGCTGGCTGTTGCTTTTGCCGATGCGGTGCAGGCTGCCGGCGGCAAAGTGGTGCATTCGGTATTCTTCGACACTGTGGCCGTGGATTTCGGCAGCAAGGCGCAAGCCGACGGCGTGTACCAAAAAGCACTGGATGCCGGCTTCAACCTGCTGCGCATTGGCGAGAACGTGCTGGCTGCCGCCTTCAGCGAAACCTCCAGCGCCGAAGAGTTTGCCCAACTGGTTGAATTGTTCACAGGCAAGGCGGCTGCCCTGCCCGAGAACGCACCCGCCAGCAGGCTACCTGAAAACCTGCAGCGCAAAGGCGCGATCTTGCAACACCCCGTGTTCAACAGCTACCACACCGAACACGAAATGCTGCGCTACCTGAAAAAACTGGAAGAGCGCGATTTGGCCATGAACCGCAGCATGATTTCGCTCGGTTCCTGCACCATGAAGCTGAATGCCACCGCCGAGATGATTCCGATTACCTGGCCGGAATTCACCAACGTGCACCCGTTTGCCCCTCGCGAACAAGTGCAAGGCTGCCTGGAAATGATCCACGGCCTGCAAGAGCAGCTCAAGGCTGTTACCGGCTTCGACGCCATCTGTATCCAGCCCAACTCCGGCGCGCAAGGCGAATACACCGGCATGGTTACCATCCGCCGCTACCACGAAGCGCAAGGCCACCCCGAACGCAACGTGTGCCTGATTCCGCGCTCCGCCCACGGCACCAACCCCGCCACCGCCCACATGGCCGGTATGCAGATTGTGATCGTGGATACCGACGAGCACGGCAACGTGGATATTGCCGATCTGAAAGCCAAGGCCGAACAACATAAAGATACGCTGGGTGCGCTGATGATTACCTACCCGTCCACCCACGGCGTGTATGAAGAAGGCATCCGCGACATCTGCCGCATCATCCACGAGAACGGTGGCCAGGTGTATATGGACGGCGCCAATATGAACGCCCAAGTCGGCATCATGCAGCCGGCCGAAGTGGGTGCCGACGTGTTGCACATGAATCTGCACAAAACCTTCTGCATCCCGCACGGTGGCGGCGGCCCTGGTATGGGCCCCATCGGCTTGAAAGCCCACCTTGCACCGTTTGCGCCAAGCCACGTTGTGGCACCGGTGGAAGGTGCTACTGTGGGCATGGGTGCCGTATCTGCCGCACCCTACGGCTCCGCCAGCATCCTGCCGATTACTTGGATGTACATCAGCATGATGGGGGCAGACGGTTTGCGCCAAGCCACCGAAACCGCCCTGCTCAACGCCAACTACGTTGCTAAGCAGCTCTCCGCCGATTATCCGGTGCTCTATACCGGCAAAAACGGCCGCGTGGCGCACGAATGCATCATCGACCTACGCCCGCTCAAGGCCGAAAGCGGTATCACCGAAGTGGACATCGCCAAACGCCTGATGGACTACGGCTTCCATGCCCCGACCATGTCCTTCCCCGTAGCCGGTACGCTGATGATCGAGCCCACCGAAAGCGAAAGCAAGGCCGAGCTCGACCGCTTCATCGCTGCGATGAAACAGATTAAGCAGGAAGCGCTGAAAGTACAGCGCGGCGAATGGCCGAAAGACGACAACCCGCTGGTCAACGCACCGCATACCGCCGCCGATGTAACCGGCGAATGGAAACGTGCCTACAGCCGCGAAGAAGCCGTCTACCCTCTGCCCTATGTGCGCGAGAACAAATTCTGGCCGAGCGTAAACCGTATCGATGATGTATACGGCGACCGCCACTTGGTTTGCTCTTGCCCCAGTATCGAGCACTATGAAGGCTAAACATAGGTATTAACCCTGTCATAAAAGAAAGGCTACCTGAAATCAAATTTTCAGGTAGCCTTTATTGTCCTTATGCAAAGCGAAATAAAACCAAAGAAACTCGCCATTTCTAAAGCTCATTTAGCATACAAAGCAGCAAAGTAGTAAGCAATATGGTCGCACAGCAAGCTGAATGCATGCGGTATGAAGAAATCGGCGGCTTTAACTAGAAAATCTGTTACACTGCTTTCAGGTAACCTAAATCAAATGTTACCAATCATCCATCCAAATAACACCAAGGAGTCATTATGATTACTGTAGTTGCCCAATTCGAAGTCAAACCCGCCGAACTGGATAAATTCCTGCAACACTGCGACGAATTGATTGCCGAAACCCGTAAGGAAAACGGCTGCCTGTCTTACCACCTATACCAAAATACCCAACAACCCAACCAAGTCAGCTTCATCGAGCTATGGCAAAACCAGGCTGTATTGGATACCCATTCCGCTTCTGCACACTTTACCCGCATTGTGCCAACCTTGGTAGAAGCCTGCGAAAAAGCCCCGGATATCCAACTCTATATACAGATCAAATAATTTTCATCCAAGGCTCAAGCGGCTACCTTAAACTTTCAGTTAGCCTTTTATGGGCAAATACTGTGTAGAACATCTATCTTCTACGCCACAAAGAATGACACCCGCCGTTAGGCGGGTGTCATAAATAGGTGT
>ERZ772764.2085-NODE-2085-length-11999-cov-6.055593_pt1 | contig 11999 bp, 12 predicted proteins | sample MGYA00512163_ERZ772764 | MGnify/ENA primary metagenome ERZ772764 (study PRJEB29015, sample SAMEA2737903) | human oral metagenome | biome: human oral; feature: human-associated habitat; material: dental | place: China | collected 2094 ...
AATCAATACGCTTGAGATGGCAAAGATCTTCCAGCAGGAGCTTGATAAGCAGATGCTTACGGCGGGCACGTCCGGCTGGATGGAGGCAAATGCCTCGAACGTGAAGTACAGCGGCGGCGACACGGTACGCATGCCGAGCATTACGACGACGGGACTTGCAAAGTATGACCGCGACAACGGATTCAACCAGGGCGCGGTAACTCTTGCTTACAAGGACTACACGCTCACGCAGGATCGCGGGCGTACGTTCCACCTTGACTCCATGGACGTGGATGAGAGCAACTTTATCGCCTCGGCGGGGAACGTCATGGGCGAGTTCCAGCGGCTGCAGGTTGCGCCGGAGATCGATGCCTACCGCTACAGCAAGATAGAACTGTATCGGGGGTGATTGTATGCTGTGGTTCAAGGTACTTGAGAGCCTGCGCGACTATCTGTGCGCGGCAGACATCGCCGATCAGGTCTATATCGGAGGCTACAAGCCGAGCGATGTGCGCCCCGACGAAAACGGCAAAGGGCTGTATGAACCCTCGCACGGCTCCGCGCCCGACATCGCCGGGCAAAACAAAGCCAACCCGCTGGCCACTATCCTCTCGCTGGCCATGCTGCTGCGTTACAGCCTAAACGACGAAGCCCGTGCCGCGCAGGTGGAAAACGCCGTGCAGAAAGTGCTGGAACAGGGGCTGCGCACCGGCGATATTTACGAACAAGGCACCCAGCTCGTATCTTGCAGCGGCATGGGCGATGCCGTGCTGGCCGCGTTATAATCCGACGCCCCATCAGGCTACCTGAAAGCCGTTGCCAGCTTTCAGGTAGCCTCCCAACTATTTCAAACCACAAGGAAAACGAATGACTACCCTCCCGCCCTGCCCGCAATGCCAATCCGAATACACCTATGAAGACGGCGCCAACCTCGTTTGTCCGGAATGCGCCCACGAATGGTCGGACCAAGCCGATGCCGCCGCCGAAGCAGACGACGCCCTCAGCGCAGTTGATGCCCACGGCACACCGCTATCCAACGGCGACAGCGTGGTGCTGCTCAAAGACCTGAAAGTGAAAGGCAGCTCGCTGGTGCTCAAACAAGGCACCAAAGTGAAAAACATCCGCCTGCAGGAAGGCGACCACGACATCGCCTGCAAAGTAAACGGCACCGCGCTCAACCTCAAATCCGAATTTGTGAAAAAGGCTTAGGCTGCGGAATAGCCGAAGGCTACCTGAAAATGATTTTTCAGGTAGCCTTCAATCCGCCCGCTGCCTTTGTGCTAAACTCGCCCGCATCTTTCCACCCTTCTGATCTCCACCATCATGCCCGGCAACTCCTTCGGACAACTCTTCCGCATCACCACCTTCGGCGAAAGTCACGGCGCAGGCATCGGCTGCATCATCGACGGCTGTCCGCCCGGCCTGCCGCTTGCCGAAGCCGATATCCAGCCCGACCTCGACCGCCGTCGCCCCGGCACCAGCCGCCACGTTACCCAGCGGCGCGAAGCCGACCAAGTGGAAATCCTCTCCGGCGTGTTTGAAGGGCGCACCACCGGCACGCCCATCGCCCTCTTCATCCGCAACACCGACCAACGCAGCCGCGACTATGGCAACATTGCCCAACAATTCCGCCCCGGCCATGCCGACTACACCTATTGGCACAAATACGGCATCCGCGACTATCGCGGCGGCGGCAGAAGCTCCGCCCGCGAAACCGCCGCCCGCGTGGCCGCCGGTGCCGTGGCCAAAAAATGGCTGCGCGAGCAGTTCGGCACCGAAATCGTCTGCTGGGTGAGCCAGGTGGGCGAACTCGAAATCGCATTTGAAGGCGAAGAATTTATCGGCCAAAACCCCTTCTTTGCCGCCAACCAAAGCCAAATTGCCGATTTGGAAGCCTATATGGATTCCGTGCGCAAATCGCTCGACTCCGTGGGCGCAAAGCTGCATATTGAAGCGCGACACGTCCCCGTCGGCCTCGGCGAACCCGTGTTTGACCGGCTGGACGCCGACATCGCCCACGCCCTGATGGGCATCAACGCCGTGAAAGCCGTATCCGTCGGAGACGGCTTCGACGTGGTGCGCCAACGTGGCAGCCAACACGGCGACGAGCTCACACCGCAAGGCTTCGCCAGCAACCATGCCGGCGGCATCCTCGGCGGCATTTCCACCGGCCAAACCATCCGCGCCGACTTCGCCGTGAAGCCCACCAGTTCCATCGCCACGCCGCGCCGCAGCATCGACATCCACGGCCAACCCGTGATGCTCGAAACCCACGGCCGCCACGACCCCTGCGTCGGCCTGCGTGCCGCCCCCATCGCCGAAGCCATGCTCGCCCTCGTGCTCGCCGACCACTCCCTGCGCCACCGCGCCCAAAATGCCGATGTGCGCGTGATCACGCCCGATATCGCCAAACTGCAAAACGGTTGAAGGCTACCTGAAAAATAAACCCAGCCTTTTCAGGTAGCCCAACCCCGAGACCCATCATGCCCCGTATCCATGCCCTGCCCGACCACCTCGTGAACCAAATCGCCGCCGGCGAAGTGGTGGAACGCCCCGCTGCCGCGCTCAAAGAAATCATCGAAAACAGTATTGATGCCGGCGCCACCCGCATCCAGGTTGAGCTGGCCGGCGGCGGCATCCGCCTCATCCGCGTGGCCGATAACGGCAGCGGCATCCACGCCGACGACCTCCCGCTCGCCCTCTCCCGCCACGCCACCAGCAAAATCGCCTCGCTGCAAGATTTGGAACACGTGCGCAGCATGGGTTTTCGCGGCGAAGGGCTGGCCAGCATCGCCTCCGTGTCCCGCCTCACCCTCACCAGCCGCCAGGAAGGCAGCACTGCCGCCCGCCAAGTGCGCGCCCGCGACGGGCAAATCGAGCCTGCCGCCGCGGCCGCCCATCCCGTAGGCACCAGCGTGGAAGTGGCCGACCTCTTCTTCAACACCCCCGCCCGGCGCAAATTCCTCAAATCCGAAAACACCGAATACGCCCACTGCGCCACCATGTTCGACCGCCTCGCCCTAGCCAACCCGCACATTGCCTTCGAGCTTGTTCACAACGGCAAAACCACCGCCAAATACCCCGCCCAAAGCCAAAATGAGCGCATCACCGCCGTGCTGGGCGCGGATTTTCAGGCCGCCTCTCTACCCATCGACAGCGGCAACGGCATCCTCCGTTTGCACGGCCTCATTGCCAAACCCACCTTCGCCCAAGGCCGCAGCAGCCAGCAATACTGTTTTGTAAACAACCGCTTCGTGCGCGACAAAGTGATGCTGCACGCCGCCAAACAGGCCTACCGCGACGTGCTGCACCAGCAAATCACCCCCGCCTTCGTGCTGTTTCTCGAGCTGCCGCCCGAAATGGTGGACGTAAACGTGCACCCCACCAAAACCGAAATCCGCTTCCGCGACAGCCAGGCCGTACACCAGCTCGTGTTCCACACCCTGAACAAAACGCTGGCCGATACCCGCGCCGACCAAACCGACAGCGTGAGCAACGCCGGCAGTCTGCTGCAACACATCCACAGCCAAAGGCTACCTGAAAGCGGGCAAGGCGAGTTTTCAGGTAGCCCCAGCGCCCGCACCCCCGTTGCTTATAGCCCCGCCCGCGCCCCGCAGCAGCAACGCCTCACCCTGCAAGAAAGCCGCGCCGCCTGGCAAACCTATGCCGAGCTCTACAAACACAGCGGCAGCGAAGACCCCGAGCTTGCCGCCCTCGAGCAAAGCCGCTTCGCATCAAGCACGGAAGCCGCCCGGCTACCTGAAAACAATGCCGCAGAACACCCACTCGGCTTCGCCATCGCCCAGCTGCTCGGCATTTATATCCTGGCTCAAGCCGAAAACAGCCTGCTCTTAATCGATATGCACGCCGCCGCCGAGCGTGTGAACTACGAAAAAATGAAAGCCCAGCGCCAAAGCCACGGCAGCTTACACAGCCAGCAGTTGCTCATTCCCGTGAGCTTCGAAGCCGGCCACGAAGAAATGGCCGCCCTGGCCGAACACGCCGATTTGCTGCGCCAATACGGCCTCGACTGCTCCGCCGTGGGCAGCCACACCATCGCCGTACGCGCCGTGCCGCAGATGCTGGGCAAAGCCGATATTCCCGAGCTCGCCCGCAGCATGTTGCAAGAAGCCGCCCACACCGGCAGCATCCGCACCGTGGAAGAGCGCGAAAACCGCATCCTCAGCACCATGGCCTGCCACGGCTCCGTGCGCGCCGGCCGCCGCCTCACCCTGCCCGAAATGAACGCCCTGCTGCGCGACATGGAAAACACCCCCCGCAGCAACCAATGCAACCACGGCCGCCCCACCTGGGTAAAACTCACCCTCGCCGACCTCGACGCCCTGTTCCTGCGCGGGCAATAGACAGGCTGCCCATGCGGCAGACGAAAGGCTACCTGAAAACAGGATAACCCGTTTTTCAGGTAGCCTTTCTTGGTGTGCGGGGTATATGAAACGCATATAGTGCCTTGGCTACTCACAGCAGTAGATCAGGCGCTCACGTCCCAGCTGCTTCCCACACATTACGTATATAGTGAATTAAATTTAAATCAGGACAAGGCGACGAGCCGCAGACAGCACAGATAGTACGGCAAGGCGAGCCAACGCTGTACTGGTTTTTGTTAATTCACTATAGATCAGGCGCTCACGTCCAAGCTGCCTCCCACACATTACGCTTGCACAAGATTTTCAGGTAGCCTCTATCACAGCAAAAAAGGCTACCTGAAAATCTTCAGGTAGCCTCATCAGCTAATCAAACCGGATTATGCCAAGCCTTTGGCTTTCAGCACTTCCAGCATGGTGCTGCCCAATTCGGCCGGGCTGCGGGTGTAGGCCACGCCGGCTTTTTCGAAGGCGCGGAATTTTTCTTCCGCCGTGCCTTTGCCGCCGGAAATGATGGCACCGGCATGACCCATGCGTTTGCCTTTGGGCGCGGTAACGCCGGCAATGTAGCCCACCACCGGTTTGGACACGTTCGACTGGATGAACTCGGCCGCTTCTTCTTCGGCCGTGCCGCCGATTTCGCCAATCAGGATGATGGCTTCGGTTTGCGGGTCGGCTTCAAACAATTTCAGCGCGTCGATTTGGTTCATGCCCGGAATCGGGTCGCCGCCGATACCGATACAGGTGGATTGGCCGAGGCCGAGCTTGGTGGTTTGCGCCACGGCTTCATAAGTGAGCGTGCCGGAACGGGAGATGATGCCGATTTTGCCGGGCTGGTGGATGTGGCCGGGCATAATGCCGATTTTGCATTCGCCGGGGGTAATCACGCCGGGGCAGTTCGGGCCCACCAGGCGGGTGCCGTTGCCGTTGGTTTCGAGATAACGTTTGGCTTTGAGCATGTCCAGCGTGGGCACGCCTTCGGTAATCACCACCACCAGTTTCACGCCTGAATCTACGGCTTCCACGATGGAATCGAGCACGAAAGGCGCGGGCACATAAATCACGGAGGCATCGGCGCCGGTTTCGCGCACAGCTTCGTTCATGGTGTTGAACACGGGCAGGCCCAGATGGGTTTGGCCGCCTTTGCCGGGGGTAACGCCGCCCACCACTTTGGTGCCGTAGGCAATCGCTTGTTCGGAGTGGAAAGTACCGTTCTTACCAGTAAAACCCTGTACCAATACTTTGGTGTCTTTATTAATCAATACGCTCATTCTGTTCTCCTTAGGCGTTTACGGCGGCAACAATTTTCTCGGCGGCATCGTTCAGGCCGTCGGCGGAAGTGAGTTTCAGGCCGGATTCGTTCAGAATCTTCGCGCCCAATTCAGCGTTGTTGCCTTCGAGGCGCACCACCACGGGCACGGTTACGTTCACTTCTTTCACGGCGGCCACAATGGCTTCGGCAATCATATCGCAGCGCACGATACCGCCGAAAATGTTGATCAGCACGCCTTTCACGGATTTGTCTTCCAAAATCAGCTTGAAGGCTTCCACCACGCGTTCTTTGGTGGCGCCGCCGCCCACGTCGAGGAAGTTGGCCGGCTGGCCGCCTTTGAGCTTGATGATGTCCATGGTGGCCATCGCCAAGCCGGCGCCGTTCACCATACAGCCGATATTACCTTCCAGCGCCACATAGTTCAGCTCAAATTCGGAGGCTTTCAGCTCGCGCTCGTTTTCTTGCGATTTGTCGCGCAGCTCGGCGATTTTCGGCAGGCGGTACAAAGCATTGCCGTCGATACCCACTTTGCCGTCCACGCAGGCCAGGCTGCCGTCTTCACGCACGGCCAATGGGTTGATTTCAAACAGAGCGAAATCGTTTTCGATGAAGGCTTGGTAGGCGCCGGTCATCAGTTTCACAAACTGGCCGACTTGCTTGTCTTTCAAGCCCAGCTTGAAGGCCACTTCGCGGGCTTGGCAGGGCTGCAGGCCCACCAGCGGATCCACCACGGTTTTGAAGATTTTTTCCGGGGTTTCTTCGGCCACTTTTTCAATTTCCACACCGCCTTCGGTAGAAGCCATAAACACCACGCGGCGCGCGGCACGGTCTACCACCGCGCCTAAATAGAGCTCGGTTTGCACCGGATACATATCTTCACACACCAACACGCTGTTTACCGGCTGGCCGTTGGCATCGGTTTGATAAGTAACCAAATTTTTGCCAATCAGGCTTTCAGCCACCTGTTTGGCCTCATCGCGGCTTTTCACCACTTTCACGCCGCCTGCCTTACCGCGCCCGCCAGCGTGCACTTGGGCTTTAATCACAGCAAATTTGCCGCCCAATTTATCGAATGCGGCGGCAGCTTCTTCGCCGTTGGCGGCCAAAATCCCGCCCTGAACCGGCAAACCATAGCCCGCAAGCAGCTCTTTTGCTTGATATTCATGTAGATTCATCAAAGTTCCCTCAGTTAGGTTAAACACAGCTTGCCACCGTGAAAGCGGCAAGGATCGAAGTCAAGACCAGCTTTGATAATGCAGGGCGAAGTATAGACGAAACCCGCAGGTAACATCAGCGCAATTTTGTTAGAACAAGTAAATGGGAGATGTATAAATGGTAGCCCGGCCTACCGCCGATACATGGGATGAAGAAAGGCTACCTGAAATTTTTCAGGTAGCCTTTCTCCTCCGCCCTAGCGTTCGCTCAAGTTCAAATAATGCCGGCTGCCGCGCATATTGGCGATGGCGTGCAGCAGCAGTTGGAAATGGTCGGGATTATTCACAAAATCCAGCTCTTCGGTGTTGGCAATCAGCAGCGGGGCGCGGTCGTAGAGGTAGAAATAGCGGTGGTATTCTTCGTGCACCTGCTGCAGGTAGCCGGGTGGGAACAGGTTGATGTGGTTGTCGCCACGGCTGCGCAGCTGCGCTTCGGCGGCACCGGCGCTGGTTTGCAGGTAAATCACCAAATCGGGCACGGGAATTTCGGGCATGATTTTTTGTTTGAGCTGCCAATACAGCGCCTGCTCGTCTTCACGCAGGACGGTGGGCACGAAAATCTGGTCTTTTTCCAGCAGGAAATCACTCACCACGCGCTGCATACTGTGGTTGGCGTTGCCGATTTCGTCGGCGGCGGCGATGAGGTTGAGCGTTTCGGTGCGGCGCAGCAGGAAGTAGAGTTCGGCGGCTAAGCCGTGGTTGGCGGCATTGAGGTAGAACTGTTCCAAAAACAGGTTTTTCTCGGGCTGCTCGCTGATGAGGGTGCAGCCGAAATGCTCGGCCAGCTTGCGGCTGAGCGGGGATTTGCCGCTGCCGATGGGGCCTTCCACAACGATGTAGCGGTAGTCTGACTGCATAATTTCTCCTTGGAATGTTTCAGGTAGCCTTTCGGGGGTCAGGCAGCCTATTGAAGGCTACCTGAAAACTTAACTCTCTGTTTCATCTAAACGTTGCACGCCTTCATTGCCCAGCGTGGCGGCCAACTCGGCAGCGGTGGCGGTTTGGCCGGACAGGATGTGCCGCGGGGCGATTTCGGCCAGAGGAATCATCACGAAGCCGCGCTGGTGGGCGCGCGGGTGCGGCAGCTGCAAGGCGGGGCTGTCGAGCGTTTGGCCGGCGTAGTCGATTAAATCCAAATCCAGTGTGCGCGGGGCATTGCGGAAGCTGCGCACGCGGCCGGCGGCAGCTTCGGTTTGGTGCAGCAGTGCGAGCAGTTCGGCAGCGGGCAAATCGGTAGAGAGCAGCGCCACGGCGTTGATGAAGTCGGGCTGGTCGGCATAACCCACCGGCGCAGTGCGGTAAAACGAGGAAGCAGCCAACACCTGCACTTGCGGATGCGCGGCCAGCGCGGCCAGCGCGTTTTGCAGTTGGGAAACGGGCTGTTCGAGGTTGCTGCCTAAGGCAATAATGGCTTGCTTCATTTGGTGTGTTTAATCATGGAATGATTGGAATTGGGGCTACCTGAAAACGGAGTCGGCGGGATTTTCAGGTAGCCTTTGAATGAGGTATCGGATTCGAGGATCCGAACTACGGCTGCTTCAACCCAATACCGCCTATTCAGCCGCGCCCTTATCCGCCGTACCTGTTTTCTTCTTGCGCCGACGGCGGCGTTTTTTGGCGGGGGCATCGCTGCTGTCAGGGCGTTGTTCGGCGGCTTGAATCATCTGTTTGCGCTGTTCTTCGTCGGCTTCTTGGAAAGCGGTCCACCAGTCGGCGATGCCCTGCTCCACTTCGCCGGCGCGGGCGCGCAGCAGCAGGAAATCGTAGGCGGCGCGGAAACGGGGCTGGGCGAGCAGGCGGAAGGGACGGGCGCCACGCCGGTGCTCAAATTGGGGCTGGAGCTGCCAGATTTCGCGCATCGAGGCGGTGAAGCGGTGCGGCACGCCCCAACCTTTTTCCATGTGGGCACGGGTTTCGGCCACGGCGGTGCTGAGCGCGGGCATGGTTCTGAGCCCGCTATTCTGAGCGCGCTGCCAGGCTTCGCGCACCTGCGGCCACAATACGGCGGCCAGCACAAAACCCACGGATACGCCTTGGTCGGCGCGCAGGCGGCTGTCGGTGCTGTTCAGGGCAAGCGCCACGATGCCGCGCCCTTGGTTTTCAGGTAGCCTTTCTAAAGCGCAGGCAAGCAGGGGGTGCACGCTTTGGCCGTCCATGCCCAGGGCCTGCATCTGTTTGAGGCAGTTGATGGCTGCGCCGGAAAACAGGAGTTTCATCACTTCGTCGAACAGGCGCGCCAGCGGTTCTTTGGGCAACAGGTGCAGGCATTCGGCAATCGGCGCGGCGGTATCGGGGGCTACCTGAAAACCGAGTTTGCCGGAAAGCCGGGCGGCGCGCAGCATGCGCACCGGGTCTTCCTGATAGCGTGCGCGGGCATCGCCGATCATCACCAGGCGTTTGGCGCGGATATCGGCCACGCCGTGATGGAAATCGGTGATTTCCCCGCGCGCGGGGTTGTAATATAAAGCGTTGCAGGTGAAATCGCGACGGGCGGCGTCTTGCTCCATGCTGCCGTAGCTGTTGTCTTGCATGATGCGGCCGTGTTCGTTTTGCCGCGCGGGGCGGCTGCCGCCGCGGAAGGTGGTGACTTCAATCGTTTCCGGCCCCACCATCACGTGCACAATCTGAAAGCGGCGGCCGATGATGCGGCTGCGGCGGAATACTTTGCGCACTTCTTCCGGACGGGCGTTGGTGGCTACGTCGAAATCTTTCGGTTCGATGCCCAAGAGCAAATCGCGCACCGCGCCGCCCACCACATAAGCCTCAAACCCGGCCTGCTGCAGCCGCGACACCACCTTTTCCGCCGCATAGCTGATCCCGTCCGGCGTGATGCCGTGTTCGTTTTGCGGCAGCACCTGTTTGTGTGAATATGTTGCGGCGGCTTCAGGTTTGCCCGGCAGGATCTTGCGCAGCCATCTAGTCAGCATAGGGGGTATTCTCTTCTTGTTTTTCAGGTAGCCTGCGGTGTGCGCGCAGGCGCGTGCTTAAGATAAAGTGCGCAGTATAACCTTTCGCCGCAACGGCTGCCAAACCAAGCGCTTTCCGTTATAATCGCCGCTACCCCGCACCACAGGAAAACACACCATGTATAACTACCAATCCGACGCCACCCAGTTCCTGCAAAAATACATCGAAGAACACCCCGAAGAGCAAGAACGCCGCCTCCAAAACCGCGGCCTGTTGTGGGATGTCGAGCTCAACCCCGAAGAGCAGGCTGATTTCGCCGCCGGCAAAGTCGCCAAAAAACCCTACACCTACTATTCCTACTAAACCCCGCGCCGCGCCATGACCGCAGCCACCGCCCATCTGCCCCCCGGCCTTGCAGGCTACCTGAAAAGCATCAACCCGCCCGAAGCAGAAGTGTTGCAACGCCTGCGCCAAACCACCGCGCAGCACCGCATGGGCAAAATGCACCTGGCCGCCGAGCAAGCCCAGCTCCTCGCCTTTCTCGTGCAGCTCATCCGCGCCGAACGCTGCCTCGAAATCGGCGTGTTCACCGGCTACAGCAGCACCGCCGTCGCCCTCGCCCTGCCCGAACACGGCCGCCTCACCGCCTGCGACATCAACATCACCTACACCAACACCGCGCGTCGCTTCTGGCGCGAAGCCGGCGTGGAACACAAAATCGAGCTCCACCTCCAGCCCGCCCTCATCACGCTCGACCAACTCATCAAACAAGGCCGCAGCGGCAGCTACGATTTCGCCCTGATCGACGCCGACAAACCGCCCACCGCCCACTACTACGAACGCTGCCTCACCCTGCTGCGCCCCGGCGGCCTCATCGCCATCGACAACCTCCTGCTCGGCGGCCGCGTGTATCAGGAAAATGCCGAGCCCGCGCCCGAATCCATCGAGCGCATCCGCGCCTTCAACCAATCCCTGCAAACCGACTCCCGCGTAGCCGCCCTCACCCTACCCCTGGGCGACGGCCTCACCCTGCTGCGCAAACGTCATCACGAGGAAACCCCATGCGCCTAATCATCCCCGCCGCCCTCTGCGGCCTCGCTGCCTGCACCGCCCTGCCCCAAGCATCGCCAACCCCTGCCGGCAGCCCCCTGCCCCCGCAGCGCATCGAAACCGAGCTCAACGCCCATAACCAACAAATCGGCCAACTGCAACAGCAAGTCGCCGAACTGCGCAGCCAAGTCAGCGAGCTGCAACAACGCCAGCAGCAGCTCGCCCAGCTCCTCGACGCCCGTGCTGCCTCCCGCCGCAGCACCAGCCACAGCAGCGCCGAGCCCGCCGCCGCTCCGGCGGAAAATCCGCAAGAACAAGCCTATCAGCAAGCTCTGCAACTCTACCGCAGCGGCCTCTACAGCCAGGCTCTGCAGCAGCTGCGCTTCGCCGAGCGCAGCGGCAGCGGCGGCCGCACCGAGCAAAACGCCCTCTTCCTACTGATGCAGAGCCACGAAAAACTGCGCAACTGCGAATCCGTCATCCTCACCGGCCAACGCTTCGCCACCCGCTTCGCCGCCAACCCAAAAGCCGCCGAAGCCCTCTACAGCGTTGGCAGCTGCCAATGGGGCATGCAGCAGCGCGACATCGCCCGCGTTACCTGGCGCAAGCTGATACAAACCTACCCCAACAGCCCCGCCGCCCGCTGCGCCAGCCAGCGCATCCAGAACAACCGTTGATGAATGAGGCTACCTGAAATTTCAGGTAGCCCCTTCCCTTCCCATTATCTACCCTACAAAGGAATCCCCATGCTCCCCAAAATCAAACGCGCCCTCATCAGCCTTTCCGACAAAACCGGCGCGGTCGAATTTGCCCGCACGCTCGACAAGCTCGGCGTGGCCATCCTCTCCACCGGCGGCACGGCCAAGCTGCTTGCCGATGCGGGTGTTCCCGTCATCGAAGTGTCCGACTACACCGGCTTCCCCGAAATGCTCGACGGCCGCGTGAAAACGCTGCACCCGAAAATCCACGGCGGCATTCTCGGCCGGCGCGATTTGCTTGATCACGTTGCCACCATGGAAGAACACGACATCGGCAATATCGACCTCGTGTGCGTCAACCTCTACCCCTTCGCCGCCACCATCGCCAAGCCCGGCTGCACGCTGGAAGACGCGATTGAAAACATCGACATCGGCGGCCCGACCATGGTGCGCTCCGCCGCGAAAAACTGGAAACACGTCGCCATCGTTACCGACA
>ERZ772764.2088-NODE-2088-length-11972-cov-2.632206_pt1 | contig 11972 bp, 12 predicted proteins | sample MGYA00512163_ERZ772764 | MGnify/ENA primary metagenome ERZ772764 (study PRJEB29015, sample SAMEA2737903) | human oral metagenome | biome: human oral; feature: human-associated habitat; material: dental | place: China | collected 2094 ...
GTTTCACCTTCTCCCTCTCATGGGAGCGAGGCACCTGAATGCAGCCCGAATCATAAGCTGAAATCACCCTTCATTCAAGAAGGTTGGAGGCTTTCTGGCAGCAATGCGGCGCACTGAAGGCAAGCCTCATTTGCGCTCATTGGTCGAATGCCATCAGATTGATTTTGTCTGATCAATGCGTTATCGGATTTCTTCACCATAGTGCGGTTCATAGCGCACAGTGACCCGATTTTATTACTCCAAATTCTGCACTTGTTCCCGCATCTGCTCGATCAGCAGCTTCAGTTCCATCGCTGTCTGCGATACGACGCTGGTCACGGACTTGGAACCAAGCGTGTTGGCTTCGCGGTTGAGTTCCTGCATCAGGAAATCAAGGCGCTTTCCGCAGGCACCGCCGGTTTGCAGCACGCGCTCCACCTCGTCGAGATGGGTGCTCAGGCGCGCCAGTTCCTCGGCCACGTCGATACGCACGGCAAAAACAGCGACTTCCTGACGAATCCGCTCATCATCGACGCTGCCGAGCGCCTCAAGCAGCCGTTGTTTCAGTTTTTCCTGAAAAGCGGCCTGGGCTGCCGGAATTGACGGCGTCACTTCCTCGATCAAAGCACGCATACGGGTTACGCGCTCAAGAATCACGGCGACGAGCTTTTCGCCCTCGCGCGCACGGCTGGCGATAAAATCCTCCAGCGCCGCGCCCGCCAGCTCCAGGCAACGTGCTGACAGGACTTCGGCGTCAGGCGTTTGCTCGTCCAGCATCCCCGGCCACTGCAACAGATCGTTGACGGAAAAAGCGTGTGCCCATGGCATTCTGCGGCGAACCTGTGCTTCCAGATCCCGCAGGCGGCACAGCAGTTCCAGGTTCAAGGCCGGCGCCGAACCGGCCGCGCCAGCTGCCGACAGGCTGATGCGGCATTCCACCTTGCCGCGCGAAAGCCGCGCGCTGAACAGTTCGCGCAAGGCCAGTTCGCTGGCGCGCAGTTCGTCGCAGACGCGAAACTGAAAGTCCAGATAGCGCGAATTGACACTCTTGAGTTCCAGATGCAGGACGCCTTGCCCGACATCGAGCGTTCTGGCGGCATAGCCGGTCATGCTGAAGATCATATTTCCCCTGAAGCGAAGAAAATTCCGAAAATCCCTGCGCAAACTTTACAGCTATCACGCAAAGCCTGAAAATGCCAAACGTTTTGAATGATAGCTGCGATTTCGATGGCTCAACAAGCAAATCACCCGCTTCCTGCCGGATTTCAGCTCGATGAATACCGCATCGAGCGTCAGTTGTCGCTGGGCGGATTTTCCATCGTTTATCTGGCTACCGGCGCCAACGGCGAATCCGTCGCCATCAAGGAATATCTGCCGAACAGCCTGGCGCTCCGCCCGCCGGGAGAAATCAAGCCAATTATCGACGAAACGAACATGCCGGCGTTCCGTTACGGCATGAAATGTTTTTTTGAGGAAGGGCGGACATTGGCGCGGCTTTCCCACCCCAATATCATTCGCGTCCTGAATTTTTTCCGCGCCAACGATACCGTCTACATGGTCATGGAATATGAGCACGGCAGTACCTTGCAGGAATTCATCCAGAAAAACCCCGCGCTCATCACCGAGAACTTCATCCGCAACGTGTTCACCAAGCTGCTCAACGGTCTGCGCGAGGTGCATTCAAACAAGCTGCTGCATCTGGACATCAAACCATCGAACATTTACATGCGCAACGACTATGCGCCGGTACTCATCGATTTTGGCGCGGCACGGCAGACGCTGATTGGCGAGGCGCACATGCTCAAGCCGATGTATACGCCGGGTTTCGCCTCGCCGGAACTTTACGGCCAACGGGATACGCTCGGCCCCTGGAGCGATCTTTACAGCATCGGCGCATGCATGTATGCCTGCCTGACCAAAAAAGCCCCGCAGGCCGCCGACAGCCGGATCAAGGCAGATCAGTTAATCCCGGCGGTTTCGCTGCGCGCGGGTCATTTTTCGCGGCATTTGCTGGAAACCATCGACTGGTGCCTGCATCTGGACCCTCTGGGCCGCCCGCAGAGCGCTTTTACATTGCAAAAATCGCTGACGAGCGGTGTGGCGCAGCCGCGAACCGCGGGAAAATCATGGCTTGCCCATATAGCGCAGCGCATCAAAAGAACAGTACAAAGGTAAAAACCCGTGAAGTTCACTATTTATCAGGACAGTCGTCTGGGAAAACGGCGCAATAACGAAGACCGGCTGGCGCACTGCTATTCGCGCGATGCCCTGTTGATGGTCATCGCCGACGGTATGGGCGGCCACTACTACGGCGAGGTTGCCGCGCAGATTGCCGTACAGACGCTGATCGAGAGCTTCCAGCGCCAGGCCGGCCCGATGCTCGACAACCCGTTCCTGTTTCTGCAACAGTCGATTCTCAACGGACATTACGCCATCAGCGATTTTTCCGAACAGCATCGTCTTGAGGATTCGCCGCGCACGACCTGCGTTGCCTGCATCGTCCAGAACAATGTTGCTTACTGGGCGCACGCCGGCGACTCACGCCTTTACCTGATACGCGACGGCCATGTGCTGACCCACACCCGCGATCATTCCCGCGTACAGCTTTTGCTCGACCAGGGCGTCATCAACGAAGCGCAGGCCGCCGTTCATCCCGAACGCAACCGCGTCTATAGCTGCCTGGGCGGCCCCAGACTGCCGGAAATTGAGTTTTCGCACAAAACGCCGCTGGAAGAAGGCGACGTGCTGGTACTTTGTACCGACGGTATCTGGAATGCCGTTTCTGACGAGGCGCTGGCCAAGGCGCTTTATTCGGACAATCTGATCCATTCCGCATCCGCCTTGCTCGACGATATAGATGAACACAGCGGCAGCAACGCCGACAATTTTTCGATCATTGCCGTGCGCTGGGAAGACGCTTACATCGAAGCGCCCGACAGTCTGTTTTCCATCTCCACGCAAAGTATGCCTATCGACAGCATCACCACCGCACTCGACGCTTTTGGGCACAGCACCGGCTACAAAAGCGAACTGAGCGAAGAGGAAATCGAACAGGCGATCGAAGAAATCCGCCACGCCATCCAGAAATACGCCAAATAACCTCACCGATTACCCACGCCAAGGAACTGCCATGCGCCCCAGCCAACGACAGCCCAATGAACTGCGCCCGATCCGCATTACCCGCCACTACACCCGCCACGCCGAAGGCGCCGTGCTCATTGAAATGGGTGACACGCGCGTGCTCTGCACCGCCAGCGTCGAGGCCAACGTCCCCGCCTTTTTGCGCGGGAAAGAACAAGGCTGGGTCACGGCGGAATACGGCATGCTGCCTCGTTCGACGCATACGCGCACGGCACGCGAAGCGGCCAAAGGAAAGCAGAGCGGGCGCACGCAGGAAATCCAGCGGCTGATCGGCCGCTCCCTGCGCGCCGTTACCGACCTCAAAGCACTGGGCGAACGGCAGATCACGCTTGATTGCGACGTCCTGCAAGCCGACGGCGGCACGCGCTGCGCCGCGATTACGGGCGCCTGGATTGCCCTGTACGACGCATGCGCCGGGCTCGTCGCCCGCGGCGAACTGGCCGCCAGCCCGCTGCTCAATCATGTTGCCGCGGTATCCGTCGGCATTTATCGGGGAACGCCTGTACTCGACCTCGATTACCCGGAAGACTCGGCCTGCGACACCGACATGAACGTTGTCATGACCGGCAGCGGCGGCCTTGTCGAAATCCAGGGAACGGCCGAAGGCGAACCGTTCACCCGCGCGCAAATGCTGCAACTGCTCGACCTGGCCGAAACCGGCATCAAGACGCTGATCACCCATCAGAAAACGGCGGTGGCCGCATGAAGCTCGTCGTCGCTTCTAGCAATCCTGGCAAGCTGCGCGAATTTGGCCAGCTCCTCTCGCCGCTCGGCTGGGAAATCGTTCCGCAAAAGGAACTGGGCGTTCCCGAATGCCCCGAACCGCACTGCACCTTTGTCGGAAATGCGCTGGCCAAGGCGCGCCACGCCGCCCGCCACACCGGCCTGCCCGCACTGGCTGACGATTCCGGCCTCTGCGTCGAAGCGCTCGGCGGCGCACCGGGCGTACACTCGGCCCGCTACGCGGGAGAACCCAAATCCGACGCACGCAACAACGAAAAACTTATCGCCGACCTGGCTGCATATGCCGACAAACGCGGTCATTACGTCTGCGCGCTTGTTTTCCTCCGGCAGGCCGACGACCCACAGCCGATCATCGCTGAAGGCGAATGGCACGGGGAAATCATCGACACGCCGCGCGGGGCCGGCGGTTTTGGTTACGACCCGTACTTCCTACTGCCGGATCTTGGCCAAACGGCGGCCGAGCTGGACGCCGCAGAAAAGAACCGCCGTTCGCACCGCGGCCTGGCGCTGCAGCAACTGATCGAACGCCTGCGCGCCCGTCAGGCATGAGCGCGCCGAACGGCGCGGCATCGCACCCCCAGGCGCCAACGCAGGTTCCCGTGCCAGGCTATTTCCCCGCGCCTTTGTGGCCACTTCTTCCGCCCCCCCAGCCCCACCAACCCCTCCACTCTCTCCCGCCGCTCTCCCTTTATGTGCACATCCCCTGGTGCGTACGCAAATGCCCGTACTGCGACTTCAACTCGCACGGCCAGCGCCAACCGCTGCCGGAAGCGGATTACGTTGCAGCGCTGACGGCCGATCTTGATGCCGCCTTGCCGGACATTGCGGGACGGGAGATCGTCAGCATCTTTTTCGGCGGCGGCACTCCTAGCCTCTTTTCCGGGCACGCCATCGACGCCATACTCACCGCCATCCGTGCCCGCCTGCCGCTGGCGCGGGACGCCGAAGTCACCCTGGAAGCCAACCCCGGCACCGCAGAAGCGGAGAAATTCGCCGCTTTCCGCGCCGCCGGCATCAACCGGCTTTCGCTTGGCATCCAGAGCTTCAATCCGGCGCATCTACAAGCGCTGGGCCGCATTCACGACGACGGCGAAGCCCGTCGCGCCATCGAGATCGCTTTGCGCCATTTCGACGCCATCAACCTCGACCTGATGTACGGCCTGCCGCAGCAGACGCTCGAGCAGGCGCTTGCCGACCTCGGGCAGGCAATGCGCTACGCGCCCGCGCACCTTTCCTGCTACCAGCTTGCCATCGAACCGAACACCGCGTTTGCTGCCCGGCCGCCCGCGCTCGACGCCGACCTGGCCGCCGATATGCAGGAAGCCATCGAAAAGCAGCTCGCCGCGGCCGGTTACCTGCATTATGAAACCTCGGCTTTCGCCCTGCCCGGCCAGTCATGCCAGCACAACCTCAACTACTGGACGTTCGGCGACTATCTCGGCATTGGCGCAGGAGCACACAGCAAACTGACGCAGTTGCTCAATACCTGCCCCCATACCTGTACTAACACCTGCACTGATACGTCCTCCAGCCAGTCTTCGCCATCCGATGCGCCTGCCTGCGCCTCTTTATCCGCAGGTGCGCAGCAAAACCCGTTCAGAATCTTCCGCCAGGTCCGTTGGGCACAACCCGGACGCTACATGGTTCAGGCCGCTGCGGGTCATGCCTGCCAGGAAACATGGAGCGTCGATGACAGCGAGCTGGCCGGCGAATTCATGATGAACGCACTGCGCCTCAACCAAGGGTTCGATGCGGCGCTGTTTAGCCAACGCACCGGGCTGCCGCTCACCTGCATCGAAACACCGCTGCAGCAGGCTGTGGCCGAGGGCCTGATTGAATGGCGCACCGCCCCGACGCCTTCAGATTTAAACGCTCTGGCCACACAAACCCGACCCGACAGTCCGTCTGCCCCAGCGGCCACAGCACCCCTGGCCAAGCCAGACCAGGCGGGCGTTTCCGGCTTCATTGTGCCCACCGCGCTCGGCCGGCGCTTCCTCAATCGTCTTCTGGCGCTGTTTTTGCCCTGAATGGGACTTTTGCCATCCGCATCACCCACGAGTGCCAGTCAGCCTAAGGCTTTACGGTATTGATTTACCCTGCCGCATCCGGCATGGACGCGCGCATCCAGCCTGTCTGTAATTACCTGCTCGTTTTGGACAGGCAATCCATTTTGCCGACGCTATTTTTTCCGTTTTGTCCGTTCGATCAGTTGATCCAGGCGCCGACGCAAATCATCCGCCGGTTTGCCTTGCGCCTCGGCCAGATTAATCTGGCGCATCAGGTCAGCCATCTGATCGAAAGTCGATTGCGCACGCTGCGTTTGTGACACGGCAGCGGACTGCAACGATCGTGTCGCCGCCTTGTTCGTGGCGCCCTTACTTGCGGCTCCCTTGTTCGCGGCTCCTTTATCTGCAGCTCCTTTATCCGCCGCACCCGGTTTTTTCGGCGTCGCAGACGCCGGAGCGGGTTCCTCCGCGTCGCCCGCCCGGAAAAAAACGAACCGCGCCTGTTCTTCCCCCGGTTGATTGCGTTTGGCGGTGATGACCACCGAATCCATTTCCTCCTGCTGCTGTGGCGGCGTATCACGGTTGCTGACGATCGTCGTCCCGGGGCGCAAGGCCATCACTTTTTGAATCAATTCGACGCGCATTGCATCTACCGGCTGGCCTTTGGCTTGCGCTTCCCGAATATTGCGCAGCAGCGTCTGGATTTCATTGGGCAGCGCCGCCGAACGCGGCGCATCGCCGAAGCTTTCTTTGGGCGCTTTGATGGCGGCGGCAAACTCTTCCGGCGAAGAAACCATTTTGCCGATCTTGTAATGCTCGTTGCGCATGGCGAAGGCAAGTGCGTTATCCCCCCAGTCATTCCGCGCCCGCGTATCCGCGCCGGCGTCGATCAGCATTTTCGCCAGATCGTCATGCCCTTCGCGCGCAGCCATCATCAGCGGCGTCGAATAGTTGGGCGAACGGGCATTGATATTCGCCCCCTGGGAAATCAGGTATTTGCTCAGTTCGCTGTGTCCGTTGAAAACCGAGTAATGCAAGGCGCTCCAATGATTGCCGTCGCGGTTGAGCGTGGCGCCGTGTGCAAGCAGCCACTTGACGGCTTCGAGATGATTGTTCCACGCGGCCAGTTGCAGCGGCTGCTCGCCGTGACGGTTGGAACGCCGCGGATTGGCGCCGCGTTCAACGAACAGTGCCATCATCGGGACATGCCCATACCAGGCGGCGATCATCAACCCCGTGCCGATTTCCTTGCCCTGAAATTCCGGGTTCAGCCCTTCGTCGAGCCAGGCACGCACCTGCTTGATATCGTTGCGCTCAACCGCCCAGGCGAATTCGGCCGCATCGGGCAAGGCGGCATATGCCGTGCGGCATATCAACAACACAAAAAATAACACGCAGCGCGTCAGCCGCCCCCATTCAACCGTCCCGCACATTTTTTGTCCTTCCACCCGTCCCGCTTCTGCTCAATTACGATACCGTTTTCTGACAGATTGGCGCGCCAGACGGCGCCTTTTCTTCAAATCCGTCAATTAATGGGAGAAATTATAGGAAAATATCACCTTGATGCCTGCTTATTTTTCACCTTATCCGCCTTTTCGTCTGATTATCGCCTTCACGCTGTCGCTCATTCTCCACGGCAGCCTGCTGATTTCGGACGCTTTCCGGCGCCTGCCCCCCCGGCCGTCACCGCCCCCGTTGCAGGTGATGTTGCGCACACCGGAACCCGTACCTCTCCCAACGCCGGAACCCGCCCCGGAAATGTTGCTGAAAAACACGCTGACAGCAGCGAAGGAAGAAACACCGGAAATCAAGCCGGCGCCGGACCTTACGCCCCCGGAGCCGACGCCGATACCAAAGCCAACGCCAACGCCGAAAGTCACACCGCCCGCACCGCGCCCCGACCTTCACAAGCCTTCCCCTGAAAAAAGGCCGCCTGCACGCACTGTCCGCCAACCCGAGAAACCGCATCCGCGCCCTGACAGCCGGCAGATTACGGGTACTCCGCCGCTTGCCGCCGTACAGCGCAAACTTTCCGAGTTTGTCTTCTATCCTGAAGAAGCACGCATCCAGGGCATCGAAGGCACGGTCTACCTGTTCATCCAGCTCGGCCCCGACTGTACGGTCGAAGATGTCCGCATCGACGGCAGCAGCGGCTCGCGGCTGCTCGACAAGGCTGCCGAAAAAGGCGCGTGGGCAATACACCAACTACCGGGCTGCCGCTCCGGCGTCTATCCCTACATATTCCGGCTTGTTGACTAACAGAAAGCAATAAAAAGGGAATCCGATAATTTTTATAAAAAGCTTATTAACAACCTAAAAATAACCATAAAAGCGCCTATTCCATTTATTTAGAGCAGGCGCAATTTTTATATTAAACCACCTGGATTTTATTTTAGCTTGCCGAATCCCCTAATCAAATAGGAAATAAAGAGAAAAATTAATTACTGATAGTTTTATAATATCCAATATTTAAAAAAACAGCATTAACCTTATCTACCTAACCAAATAAAGATTGCCTAAAAATTGCTATATAGACAGTACATATCGAATACGAAATTCAGGCGATAAAAAATTTTAGAATATTTACGGGGATATTTATTTTTTTGGGTGCAGCGGGTGCAACAGGCATCACAAGAGTGCGGGCATGACTGCCGACCGGGCGGGAAGGAAGCATCGCTGGCTGAATCACCCCACTGCCGGCGGCAGAGACCTGCCACAACACCGCCACAGACCTACGACACCCCCGCCACCACAGCTGCCCTGAACCCCGCGTAAAATGGGCTTCTCCGAAGGGGCTGCCTGCCAGCCCACTGTTTACGCGGGTTTCCAGCCTACCTGCCCGCAAACGCCCTATTGACGCGGGGTTCCGGTCAGGCTGCTCAGAATGAGGTGATGAATAATTTCCTCAATCATTTGGACAAGTCGGAGCGAGATACGCTACGCAGGAAACGTCTGAATGGGGAAACACTTACGCGCGAAGAAAATATCCGGCTGGTGGCGCTGGAGGGCGCCGACCAGATGAGTGATGGTTTGTTGGAGAAATACCGTAAGGGCGGGATTGAGGCGTTGTCTCAAAAGGAGCGTGATGACTTGGCGATCTATCTTGGTGCATACCAGAAGGTCGAGGGTGACCAGGCAACCCGCAATTTAATTCTGAACGGACCGAATCCAAGTTATGGCTATCCCTATGCCGGAACACGCCAGATGCAAGCGGCGTATATGGCGCGGATGCGCGGCCAGGAGAATGGCTTCTGGAATAAGTTCTGGTTCTCGCCCGGGGAAACAGCGAATCATGCGGCGTACAATCAGGCGCGCATCGATTCGGGATTGTTCATGAATACGCATCCCAACGAGTCGTTCTTGCCTTCGCAGCAGGCGCTAAGCGGTATCTTTGACGATATTGATGCCATTCAGAACAGCGCTCTGGCGGCAATCGGTTATCTGGGCGCAACGACACTCAACGCTGATCCGCTGACGCGCAGCCAATTTACCCAGATGCTATCGAACCTGAGCGATGTCGGCGCTTCTTTCCTGTTGCCACGCATTTCCTTGACTCCGGGGGGCGCTTTCGGGGTTACTTCGGTAACGCCACAAAGCAGAGTGGATAGTGGTACAGTTTTGCAAGGTAATCTTGCTGAAGTTTGGAAACAGCCACCAACCGTTCGTGGAACCGCAATTGAATCACACCTTGCTGCAACTGAATACAAAGATTGGTTTAATGTTGGGCAGCTTAATAATGGGAAATTCCCATTGGTAGATTTTCAAAAAGGGAATACGGTAGTCAGCCTCAAGTCTGTTGATACAACAAGTTCGGCCTGGATGGCTCGCATGCAGAATCATATTGATGACTTAGTCCTTAATGGTGTGACAGTCAATGAAATGCCAGCCAATATAAGGCTTGATATTCGTGTTCAACCTGGTGGGCTACAAGCCGCGCAGCCTCTTATCGAGTATGGTAAACAAAATGGAGTTGCCGTGTCTATTAAGGAGTTTAAGTGGTGAATAAGCGAGAACAGCTAGAGATTATCTTTTCTCTCGATTCAATCAGTGCTATTGAAGCATTAAAAGCATTGTTAGGTGTAACTGAGGAGCTTGCTTACGTAATTGATGCTGATAGTGAATTGGCTCATTTGAGGAGCTCAAGCTTCCTTACCAAAGTTGAGAAATCAGGGAAATGGTCCCAAGAATTAAGGTTTGCTGGAATGTCATTCCAATTTGGAACAGTCACCGCCTGGAGGCATTGCTTTATTTTTATTAAGCAGTTGGAAGCAGGAAAACCAGTAGATTGGAATATATGGCTGGCACCTTTTATTAAAAAACAAGGATTTGTGCAAGCGTGGATTGCCGATCTTGAGTTTAATTATTGGCAAAATGCGGAACAACCTATTCAATATGAGCTAGCAAATCGTGATTACAGTAAATTGCCATTAAAATCAAATGGCGATCCGCCTCCACTACAGGCTATGTGGATTGACATATCAAACAATCCTGGGAAAAGAGTTATTAAAGAGGGCTACGTTGAGGCTGTCGGGGAAAAAATGTGGCTTAGCCCTATTTTTAAAGAGCGAATCGGCGGTATTGATATTGATCGTTTGCGTGCTGCGGGCTGGACTGTCGACACAAAATCGATAGATGGAATTACTGTCTTGACTGCCCCAAAAGGTTCATTTAGCGAGGGAATAGACACTAAATATCAACAGAAGTTACGCGCAGCACTTTATGACTAACTAATTACGACAACTCAAATTCATCGCCATTACTTGCCGAACAGGTTGCCCAGCTTTTCGAGCACAATTAGATATTTATAAAGCAATTGATAAAGGAAGAACCGAAACCTGGGTCGTGACCACCCGTCCGGACGGCGCCACGCAGGTTCAGGTGCTCGATAGGCTGGGCAAACCCCGACCCATCGATAGCTCAAAAATCATCAACCCGACTTTTAACCTGTCAGGAGCACAACCATGATTCGCGCACCGATGGGAGATCAGGCGTATTGGGACGAATGGAAGAATTTTCGGTTAAATGCCATTAAAGATGAAGAAAATATTTTTCAGACTCCTAGCGCCAATCCAATCTATAGACCGCAGTACGTGATGAATAATATGCAGCACCGACTGCGTTATATTCTGACACTCTACTCCCGCGGCGACCCGGTCTCCGAGTTGGGGCAATACATACCGGGGCTGCTCGATGCCTGGGAGCTTTCCAATCGTCTAGCCGAAGCCGTCTGCCGCGAACATCATCTGTCCACCTGCCGCGATTGGGTGTTTGATCTGACCAATCTGAATCACTATAACTGGTGTTTCTGGCTCATCGGCCTGGCGCTGGCCTTAGATAGCCCGGAGGCGCAATGGCAGCGCCTGCTGGCTTTGATCGGCGGTGAAGGCGAGGATGTGCTGCTCGACCGTATCATCGCCAGTCGGCAATCCACGCGCCCAATAGGAACGAAGCTGCTGCACAAAAAACCTTATGCCCGCCTGCTGAAGGCTATCGATGCGCCCAAGGCGCAGCAGGCCGGGCTACTTAGGGATTTTGTTGATCATTGGTATGCCGAGCTGGCCCGTCCGGGAAAGGATGAGTTGTGGTGGTACATCTACGGGGATCCGGTTAAGCATCCGCTCGAGATGGGCAGTTATTTTGGTCGCTGGTGCCTTGAGGCGGTGGCTGCCGTCAAGGCATTCGGCTTGGACGATCATCTTTGTCTGGGGCATGCGCATTATCCCGGTGATCTGTTGCGTCCGGATGGGCCAAGCACGCATCCGCTTCGCGTGGATAAATCTGCCAAACCGGGGTTTTTGCAGCGCTGGTTCAGGAGGGGGTAAGAGATAATGGTTGCCGGCCGCTCGCAGACTCTGCAGGCGAGCCAGGCGCGCAGCGGCGGCGCAACGCAGCTAACCGGCAGCGCCTTATCCGTCGGAAACGCTCTGCCCTTACCTCCGGAGGCGACCTGACCGCCAGCCGCGCGTGAAGGAAGCATCGCCGGCTGAATCACCGCCGCCGCAGAGAATGGGCGGTGCTTTCTAAAGTGTCGCCACGAACCGCAACTCAGTCACGCTGCGGTCGTAGCCCCGCCACAGCATCCGCCGAAACACCTGCCCTGAA
>ERZ772764.2090-NODE-2090-length-11969-cov-17.307118_pt1 | contig 11969 bp, 10 predicted proteins | sample MGYA00512163_ERZ772764 | MGnify/ENA primary metagenome ERZ772764 (study PRJEB29015, sample SAMEA2737903) | human oral metagenome | biome: human oral; feature: human-associated habitat; material: dental | place: China | collected 2094 ...
ACCTGGCTCCTGCCCCTGCCGGCCCACCACGTCGCCGGCCTGCAGATCCTCATCCGCTCCCTCATCGCCGGAACCACCCCGGTCGTGGTGGACACGAGCAGGGGATTCAGCCCGACGACGCTCGCCGACGCCCTGCGCTCCGTCCGAGTCCCTGCCGGTGCAGCGATCGGTACGGCGGCCGGCGCAGCGGTTAGTCCCACGGCCGGCTCCGCCACCGGCTCGACAGACCCTCGCCTCTACGTCTCGCTGGTCCCCACCCAGCTGGTGCGGGTCCTGCGGGACCCGGCGGCGAGCCGGGCCCTGTCCACGGCCGACGCCGTTCTCCTGGGCGGCGCCGCTGCCGACCCCGCGCTGCTGGCCCGGGCTCGAGGCTCCGGCATCACCGTGGTGACCACCTACGGCATGAGTGAGACCGGCGGGGGCTGCGTCTACGACGGCCGTCCTCTGGACGGCGTCGCGCTGTCCATCCGAGACCCTGATGCCGATGGGATCGGCCGCGTCCTCGTCTCCGGTCCGGTCCTGGCGGAGGGCTACCTGCAACCCGTTGACCGCACGCCCGACGACATCGGCGAGGCCTTCCAGGACCGCTCCGGCAGACGCGTCCTGGCCACCTCCGACCGCGGCCGCCTGCGCCCCGACGGGCGACTGGAGGTCCTGGGGCGCCTGGACGACGTCATCATCACCGGAGGCCTCAAGGTCGAGCCCCGCCATGTCGAGGAGGCCCTCACCGGCATCGACGGTGTCGCTGAGGCCTGCGTCGTCGGCCTGTCCGACGAGCAGTGGGGCGGCCTCGTGGCCGCCGCCGTGGTCCTCGAGCCCCCCGCCGGTCAGAAGAGCTCAGGAGGCCCCGATGACCGGCGCAGACCCGACGGCGTCGCCCTGCGCGAGGCGGTCCGATCCCGGTTGGACGGCGCTCATGCCCCCAAACGGATCGTCATCCTGGAGTCCTTGCCTCTACGCCCCAGCGGCAAGGTCGACCGGCGCGCCGTCACCCGGCTCCTCACCGCAGCCGCAGAGCCCATCGAGCCCGGCGAGTCCGCTGAGCTTCTCAGGCCAGGGACCTGATCTGCGCCCCGCTGGGGCAGGTGGCCGGGCCGAAACGCGTCGTCGTCAGGGCGCCGGCCACATTCGCCCAGCGCAGCGCCGTCGCCAGGTCCGTGCCATGCGCCAGCGCGGCGGCCAGCACCCCGGAGTGGGCGTCCCCGGCTCCATTGCTGTCCACCGGCGTCACGGGGATGCTCGGGGTATGGGCCGCGGCGCCGCCGTCGGCGAACCAGGAACCCTGCTCGCCGGCCCGCACCAGCACCGTGCCGAGTCTGCTCGACAGCGCCGTGCAGGCGCCGGCGTGGTCACCGGGCTCCACCGCCACCCCCAGGCGGGCGGCGAGCAGGACGGCCTCCCGCTCGTTGAGCGACCAGATCGGCTCGAGAGCACCGATGCTCTCCAGCGCGCTCAACGAAACCGAGCCGACCATGGGGGAGACATCGAACAGCGACCGACAGCCCGTCCGGCTTCTAGCCAGCCTCCCCACCAGTCTCTCCAGCGCAGCCGCAGAGGCCGCATCGGCCAGGGAGTAGCCGGAGAGATAGATGACGTCATCGCTCAGCACCTCGAGGTTGTCGAAGGCGTCGACTGGGCCCCGGGTCTCGGCCCCGCGCGTGGAGACGAAGGTGCGCTCGGCGCGGGCGTCGGTCATGGCCACGCAATAGCCCTGGTCGCCTGTCACGACTGGTCCGACGTGGGCCACGCCGATCTCCTCCAGGGCCTGTCGAACGGTCTCCGCGAAGGGTCCCTCACCCAGCGGCCCGGCGTAGAGGGTCGTGACATCGAGCCTGCGGGCAGCCGCCAGCACGTTGAAGCCGCCGCCGACGGCCATTCCCGCCTCGTCGGCGAACACGTCACCGCCCGGTTCGGGAATCGCCTCGATGCGCAAGGTCAGGTCAATGACGACCTGACCGGTGTGAATGACCCGGCCCGTCATGCCTGCCTCCCGAGGCGTGAGGGCGCCGAACGGATCGCGAGCAGGGCCTCGCAGAGCGGGCCGAGGTCCAGGCCGGAGCGCTCCAGCACCTGATCGACCAGCTCGACGGGGAGAAGGTCGGGCGCGCTCGCCCCCAGGATCGCGCCGGCCATCGCGGCGATGGTGTCGGTGTCGCCGCCAAGCTCGGCGGCGAAGCACAGGCCGGCCAGGGGGCGTCTTGCGAACTCGTGCACGATGACCAGAGCGCAGGGGACCGACTCCGCCGACTCCACCGAGGTCCCGACGCAGGTCCGCAGGTGCTCGGCCAGGGCATCGCCCTGCAGGCCTCGGCTCGTCTCCAGGGCCAGACGAGCGCGGGCTGTCACCGAGGCCTTCTCCGTCCAGTGCCCCTCCTCGGGATGGGCGGACACGAAGCTGAGAGCCGCCTCCAGGGCGGAGGCGGCGTCGGCGCCGTCGATGGCCGCGCTGACCGCAGCGGCGATGAGCCCGGCCGCCTCGAAACCCTGGCGAGTGTCGTGGGTGACCAGGCAGGACTCATGAACGGCCTGGGCCAGGCCGTCGCCGGTGGTGCCCAGGCGGAAGGCGATGCCCACCGGGGTGACCCGCATCGCGGCGCCGTTGGTGGTGCCCTCCCGGCCGGTTTGACGGGGGTCTGCGCCGGTGCGCACCCGCTCCAGAGCGCGCTTGGTCGAGGGGCCCAGCAGGTCGAGTGAGCCGCGGGCGCGCATGTCGTCCTCCCAGCTCAGAAGGGCCTCGGCCAGGCGGAGAGGATCGATGCGGCCGTCGCCTTCCACGAGGAGACCGGCCAGGATGAGTGCCTGCTCGGTGTCGTCCGTGATGCTGCCTGCCGGCATCGACGGGGCGATGGGTTGCTCGGCCACGGCATCGTGCAGGCCGGTGATCGTGTTGTAGTGCTGGCGGATCTGCTCCGGGCTCATGGACTGGGTGGGCATGCCCAGTGCATCACCAAGAGCCAGTCCGGCCAGCGCCCCCAGGGCGCGCTTGTACATCGACGCAGCAGCCGTCGGGCGGCTGGAATCGGGCCCATCCTGGGGGTCGTGGGGGCGGGAGGCTGCGGCTGTCACAGAGTCATCCTGAGAGTCATCCTGAGTACTGACGAGGGTGCTGGCTGGGATACCGGCACCGGCCACGGCGCTGGTAGGGTCGCTGCCGCTTACCCTAGAGGATCGGAGGAAGCCGTGAGCGGCAAGACGGCACAGGACGGCGGGCCTCGGGCCACCAGCTGGGCGGAAGTGGTGCGTCTGCGCACCCTGCCGGCCGCCGTCGCCCCCGTCATCCTGGGGTCCGGGGCGGCCGCCGCAACGGGGGACCTGTCCTGGGTGCGCTTCTTCCTGGCCGCGGGCGTCGCCCTGGCGCTGCAGGTCGGCTGCAACCTGGCCAATGACTACTCCGACGGCGTGCGCGGCACCGACGACGAGCGCACTGGGCCGCCGCGCCTGACGGCCTCCGGGCAGGTAGCCCCTCGCACCGTCAAGTTCGCCGCCTTCGGCTGCTTCGGCCTGGGGGCCCTCCTGGGGCTGGGGCTGCTGGCGCTGAGTGGCCAGTGGTGGCTGCTTGTCGTCGGCGCCGCGGCGATCGCGGCCGCCTGGTTCTACACCGGAGGGTCCCGCCCCTACGGCTATGCCGGTCTGGGGGAGCTGTTCGTCTTCATCTTCTTCGGCCTGGTGGCCACCGCCGGCACCACCTATGTTCAGACCGACACGGTACCCGGGTGGCTGTGGCCCTCGGCCTGCGGGATCGGACTGCTTGCCTGCTCCCTGCTCATGGTCAACAACCTGCGTGACATCGACACCGACCCCGACCACGGCAAGATGACCCTGGCCGTCCGCCTGGGGGAGCGGGGCGCGCGCCGAGCCTTCTCAGCCATGCTCTACCTGCCCCTCCTGCTGGGAGCCGTCGCGCTGGTGTGGGCGCGTGAGACCGGATCGGCCAGTCCCGCCGACGGCGGAGGCCACGTCAGCCCGCTGCTGACCCTGGTCATCGCGCTGACCGTCCCGTTCCTGCTGCTTCCGCTGGTACGACGCGCCACCGCACCGGTACGCGCCGGTGCCCGGGGACGCGATCTCATCGGTTCCCTGCGCGACGCCGGACTCCTGGAGCTCGCCTACGGCATCGTCTTCGCTGCCGCCACCGTCATCATCACCCTGTGAGCCCGGGCCCAGGCGAGCATCGATCTCATGCGCGGAAACCTCAGACAGTCAACGAAGTACATCGACTGGGCGGAGCAGAAGTAGTACCTGCCCAGGCGCCTCTAGCCCTTCGAGTCCTTCCCGGGCTTTCTCCCCTGATAGCTGAGCCCCCGAGGTCCACGTGAAAGACGCGCGGTCGGATCCAGTGTTCTCCCGTGGCCTGTACTGCACGAGGGCGGGGGTGTACTGGCCAGGGGCTGTGCGTACTGCACGAACCCCCGGCCCCCGTGGAGTACGCCCGAACCTCCCCCAGTAGCGCCCGACCCAGTACTGGTGGGTCACCAACCTCCGCCGCTACGAGAGGCGTGCCGGGCCCTGAGGGCTCAGCGGGCCGGCTCGGCGTCGAGCGGCACCCAGGGGTCGGGCTGGTGGGTGATGCGGTTGCGCAGGTCGCGGCGCACCAGCTCGATGGACCACAGCCAGATGACGTGCCCCAGCGCCTCGGAGAAGTGCTCCGCCCAGGTCTGCCCGCCGGCGACCCACGGGAAGGGCGAGGGAACCGTGCCCGTCAGCGGCATGAGCACCAGGTGCGCCCCCACCCACACGAGCAGACCGAAGGCGGCCCCCTGCCACAGCGTGATCGACTTGTAGTACTCCGCCATGACGCAGTAGAAGACGGCGAAGACGATCGCGAAGCTGAAGTGGATGATGAACGAGTAGATCGGCAGCCCCTCGTTGCCATTGAAGGTGATGCCGGTGTGGGACTGCTCCGGGCTCATCCCCAGCTGCTCCAGAAGTCTCTGGGGCGGGTTCGTCGCGTTGCGCTCCGGGGTGCGGGGCGGGAAGGGGACCTCCCAGCCGAACTTGACGATGGCGGAGAAGAACCCTCCGATGATGCCGACGAGGATCGCGGTCCCGATCCTTCGCCGCGTGGGGTCGGTCTTCTCCAGCAGAGCGGACAGCATGGGCGTCTCCATGGGTGACTGGGGTGAACAGTGTGATGACCGGGTCGGTGGACGGCTTGCAGATCGAACGGTGTCTTAATCGTCCGTTGTCCACCGACCCGGCCCTCGGAAGCCTGGCACGAGAGGCGGCTGGACCGCAATGCCATCGTGACCTGCGTCTGGTCGTGTTGCAGGTGCGACGTGGAGCATCTGGGCTGCGGAAGATGGCGAGGACCCCGCCGCAGCTGTGGCTGCGGCGGGGTCCTCACTCAATGGGTAACGCGGGTCTACCGGCTCAGTTGCCGCCGCCCTGCTGGCTGTCGGCACTGGCACCGGCGCCACCCTGCTGCTGGCCGGCACCACCCTGCTGGCCCTCGGCACCGCCCTGCTGGCTGCCGGCGCTGCCGCCAGCGCCGCCCTGCTGGCCGGCGCCACCCTGCTGACCCTGGTTGTTGTCACCCTGAACGGAACCGCCCTGCTGGCCGGCGCCACCCTGCTGGCCTCCGGGGCTGGCGGGCTGGTTGTCGCCGCCCTCGGGCTTCGCGGAGCCGCCGCCGGCAGCACCGCCCGTGCTGTCGGCGCTGCCGGACATCTTGCTGTCGGCGCTGGGGGCGATGGAGCCGCCGTCGCTGGTGCTGCCGGCGGTCTGCTTGGTGGCGGGTGTGGTCGAGTCGCTCGAGCCGGAGCCGGAGCAGGCGGCCAGACCGAGTCCGGCGGTGACGATGAGGAGTGAGGTGGCGAGGGTCTTGGTGGCACGTGTAGCGGTGAATCGCATGAGTTCTCCTTATGCCTTGCTGGTGCAGTGTCAGTGCGGGATGGCCCGCTCTTGCGGATCCGGAGTCGCCGTCGTCCGTGTTGCTCACGGGGCTCTCTGTAGGAGCTCGACGGCGTCCGTCATGAGTGACGATCGTCATAGACGGTTATGTGGTTGTTCGACAATCCCCGTTGCCGATGGCTCCGAACCTCTTTCGAGACTAACAACAAGAAACGGACCGAAAGGGTGAATCATAGTGACAACGGTCTCTAGTCTGGTGGTCATCGGACTGCTGGGAGGGCTCATCACGGGGATCTCCCCGTGCGTCCTGCCGGTGCTCCCCGTCATCCTCCTCTCCGCGGGAGCGCAGGGCGCACGCGGTGATGGAGACGAGCCCGACGGCGGCCTCGCCTCCCGCTTCCACCCCTACCTCGTGGTTACCGGCCTTGTGGTTAGTTTCACGGTGTTCACGCTCCTGGGATCGACCCTGCTGAGCCTGCTCCATCTGCCGCAGGACCTCATCCGGTGGGTCGGCATCATCATGCTCGCACTCATCGGCCTGGGCATGATGGTGCCGAGGGTCATGGAGGTCCTGGAACGACCCTTCGCGCGTTTCCAGCGTTTCGGCGGCTCGAAGAACCCCTCCAACGGCTTCCTCCTCGGCCTGGTGCTGGGAGCCGCATACGTGCCCTGCGCCGGCCCGGTCCTGGCGGCCGTCGCTGTGGCGGGTGCCACCGGGCGGATCGGCGTCGACACCGTCGCACTGGCCCTGTCCTTCGCCGTCGGCACGGCGATCCCGCTGCTGGCCTTCGCCCTGGCCGGCCGCGGCATCACGGAGCGGATCCGAGCATTCCGTACCCGTCAGCGCGCCATCCGTATCACTGCCGGTGTCGTCATGCTCGGCCTGTCCGTCGCGCTCGTCCTGGACGCCCCCGCGGCTCTCCAGCGTCGCCTGCCCGACTACACGGCCTCCCTTCAGGCCCGTACCGACGAGCTCCTTCACGGCGACTCCTCCTCCGGAACCTGCCGTCCTGGAGCCGCTACTCTCGGTGACTGCGGCCCCCTGCCCGCCATTGATGGCACGGTGGCCTGGCTCAACACGCCCGGTAACCAGCCCCTGACCCAGAAGGACCGCTCAGGCAAGGTCACTCTGGTCGACTTCTTCGCATACTCCTGCATCAACTGCCAGCGCTCGATCCCCGGCGTCGAGAAGCTGCACCAGACCTACGCCGAGTACGGCCTTCAGGTGATCGGCGTCCACTCCCCGGAGTACGCCTTCGAGAAGGAGGTGGACAATGTGCGTGGCGGCGTCGAGCGCCTGGGCATCACCTACCCCGTCGCGGTCGACTCCAACCTGACCACCTGGAGCAACTTCAACAACCACTACTGGCCCGCCCACTACCTGGCCGACGCCCAGGGCAACGTCCGTCAGACTCACGTCGGCGAGGGCGGGGAGGCCACGACGGAGAAGCACATCCGCGAGCTGCTCAAGCAGTCCAACCCGAACGTGAGTCTCCCGGCCCCTGTCTTCTCCGAGGTCGACGACGACGCGGGCACGGACAGTCCCCGCACCCCCGAGACCTACCTGGGATCAAGCCGGGCTTCCGGCTTCGCTCAGGGCGCCCTGCAGAAGGGGCGGCACTCCTTCTCCTTCCCCTCCGACCTCAAGGCCGACACCTTCGCCCTTGACGGCACCTGGAAGGTTGATTCCCAGTCCATCGCCCCGGCCGACGGTCCCGGTCGGCTGCGCCTGTCCTACCGCGGCAAGCAGGTCAACCTCGTCGTCTCCGGGGAGGGCGACCTGACCTGGAGAGTCAACGGGCGCACTCATACCGCCCACGTCTCGGGCGTACCCAACGGGATGGAGCTGGTCCGTACCGACGAGGTGGGCTCGGGTGTGCTCGAGCTTCAGGCGTCGCCGGGCCTGGAGCTCTACTCCTTCACCTTCGGGTGACCCTCCGGTGCTGATGGAGACGACACCCCGGGAAGCTTCCCCGGAGACGAGTCGGGAGACGGTGCGATGATCCTGACGACGCTGGAACCGCGCACTAGGACGCGCACCGCCTGCGCCGCCGGTCTCGCCTACCATTCCCCTGTGACAAGCAGTTCTTGCGGCTCTGAAGAGGAGTGGATCGCTCAGGTGGCCGACGGTGACGCCGACGCCTTCGCCCACCTCTATGACGCCTGGTCCTCTCGCCTGTTCGCGCTGATCCTGCAGATCGTCGTCGACCGTGCCCAGAGCGAGGAGGTCCTCCAGGAGGTATTCCTCGAGGTGTGGCGCACCGCCGGATCGTTCTCTCCGGCTCGAGGCAGCGCCCGGGCCTGGCTGGTGACCATGGCCAGGCGCCGGGCGATTGATCGGGTGCGCTCCTCCCAGTCCTCCCGAGACCGGGAGAGCCGGTGGCGTGACTACATGCCCGACGTCGATCTGACGCTTCAGCAGGTCGAGGACAGGATGGAGGGTGAGCAGGTCCGCCGGGCGCTCGAGACCGTCGGGGAGCCTTACCGCTCCACCATCGAGCTGGCCTACTTCACCGGCCTGACCCACCGCGAGATCGCCCGCCGCACGGGCACGCCGCTGGGGACGGTCAAGACACGGATCAGGGACGGAATGGCACGGTTACGACGAGAGCTGGGGGTGCAGCCATGAAGGACCGCGACAACACGCACGAGGACGCCATCAGTGGCGGCGCCGATACGCCGGGCGCCGCGGATTCCGACGGCGTCCAGGGGGTCGATGATGCCGACACCCGTGAGGCGCTCGACTCCGAGACGGCAGCCCTGCTCGGATCCTCGCTGAGGCCCGTGGCCCCGCCCGCCGCGATCCGCGCCGCCCTGCTGGAAGCCGTCGCGCGTGAGCCGCAGGCGGGGCAATCGGTCGGTGCTGCTGACAGCGATGACGGGGATGACAGGGATACCGACAGTGTTGTCGATAGTGACGCCGGCGGGACCGGAGGCGCAGCCGCTGGCCGGGGCGCCGACTCAGCTGACTCGGCGGACTCGTCCGTCGTCCTCCTCGATGCGCATCGCAGACGCCACTCAGTCTGGCGTACCGGTCTGATGCGAGCGGCCGCGGCCGTCGTCCTACTCGGTGTCGGTATCGGTGTGGGGCGCTGGAGTGCGCGGGGCGCGGTCGATGAGGCCATGGACTCCATGGCGCCGACCCAGCACTACGCCCACCTCAACCAGGCCCAGGACGTCCAGCGGGTCACCGACACGATGCCGGACGGCCACGTCGCGACTCTCACCTGGTCGCAAGACATGAGCATGACTGCCCTGACCCTGCCGGCCGCGATGAAGGACTCGGCCGGCGACCGCAGCCTCCAGGTCTGGCTCAAGGAGGGGGAGCGGACTACCTCGCTGGGTGTCTACGACCCCCGCGACGGAGCCGGCTTCTCCTTCCTCGACATCATGCCCAGACCCGGTCAGCAGATCGTCATCACCATGGAACCAGCAGGTGGATCGCCCCAGCCGACGACGCCGCCCCTGGTCACCCTGCGGGTGAGTGAGGACGCCGAGCAGGCCGGCACCGCGACCGGCTCACCGGCACCTGAGCCCTCCTCGACCCCCGCCGGGGACTCCGCTTAGTGGTGTCGAGTGGCTGGCGGGGACCAAGCAGCTCGCGTTTGTGGTGCAGTTAACGCATGAGTTGACCGCAGGGTTCTGGGGGTGGTGCTGACGAACGTCAGTGTCAGTCAGTTGATTCCCCGTCCTGCCGCGGTTTGCCGGGAACGGCTCGGAAGGCCGCGAGGACAGGGGATTTACGGACGTCGAATTGAGGCGATTCGGGGGAGGAGCGGTGAATGCCTCTGCCGCTGTGCGGAAGACGCTGTTTGTGCTTCTTTTTCTTCTCTCAGTTCTGACGCTTGCCTTGATTCGGGATTCCGACGTCATATCCAATACGAAGAATCCGGTCCCCTGGTTGATGGCCGGTTTTGGCGTTTTTGGTTACCGGTGATCATTTCGGACCGGGAATGACAAGGCGATACCGCCTCCGTGTCAGAAATAGTACGGGAAGGGTGACCAGTCGGGGGAACGGCGCTGGAGGAACGCATCGCGCCCCTCGACCGCCTCATCGGTCATGTAGGCCAGGCGCGTGGCCTCACCGGCGAAGACCTGCTGGCCTGCCATGCCGTCGTCGGCCAGGTTGAAGGCGAGCTTGAGCATGCGGATGGCCTGTGGGGACTTGGCCGCCACGATAGCCGCGTACTCCAGGGCCCGACCCTCGAGCTCGGCGTGGGGAACAGCCTCGTTGACCACGCCCCAGCGCTCGGCGGTGACGGCGTCGTAGGTGCGGGCCAGGAAGAAGATCTCCCGGGCGCGCTTGTCTCCCACCTGGCGGGCCAGGAGCGCTGAGCCGTAGCCGGCGTCGAAGCTGCCGACATCGGCGTCGGTCTGCTTGAAGCGCGCGTACTCGATGGAGGCCAGGGACAGGTCGCACACGACGTTGAGGCTGTGACCGCCCCCGGCCGCCCAGCCCGGCACGGCGGCGATGACGACCTTGGGCATGGTGCGGATGAGGCGCTGGACCTCGAGGATGTGGAGACGGCCGGCCCTGGCGGTATCGAGACGGGCCTGGGCGGCGGCCACATCAGCCTCGTGGCTGTAGACGTCTGTGTCGCCGGTGGTGGTCGCCTTAAGGCCGTCAGGAGCCTGATCGTGTTCGTAGCGGTAGCCGTCCCGGCCGCGAATGCGCTGGTCTCCCCCGGAGGAGAAGGCCCAGCCGCCGTCGCGCGGGGAGGGGCCGTTACCTGTGAGGACGACGGCACCGACGTCGCCGCTCATGCGCGCGTGGTCCAGGACCCGGTAGAGCTCGTCGACGGTGCGGGGCCGGAAGGCGTTGCGGACCTCGGGGCGGTTGAAGGCCACCCTGACCACCGGCAGGTCCTTGAGCCAGGTGCCGTCCGAGTCTCGGGCGCAGCCCCGGTGGTAGGTGACGTCCGTGAGCACCTCTGCCCGGGTCGGCTCCCGCAGGGCATCGGTAGCGGTCTCGGCATGGGTGAAGCCGGGTACCTCCCGCCAGCGGGCGGGATCGAAGATCTCCGAAATGCGACGTGGAAGCGGGTGGGGCTGGGTGGAGGCGGCACTCATGGCCCCAGCGTAGAGCCGCCGGCGGCAGGCGAGGACGCAGGCGGCCCTGCGTCCTGCTTTCTGTGGCCGGCAGTCCTGTCTGGGCTCAGTTGCCCAGGGCTGCGGCGATGAGCTCGGTGCGCGAGGTGTGGCCGAGACGGTGGAGGACCTCGGAGACGTAGATGCGCACGGTGTTCTCCGAGATGCCGAGCTTGCGGGCGATGCGCCGGTTGGTCAGCCCTTCCAGGAGACAGGTGTAGACGTCCTGAAGCCGGGGTGGGAGCTCGTGGACCAGCTCCTGGATACGGGCCTCGGCGACGGCTCGGCGCTGCTCGGACTGGTAGGCGTTGACGAGCATTCTCGTGGGGCGTGAGGACATGACCGGTTCCCCGCGGCTGGCGCGCAGGAGCGCGGCGGCGACGTTCTCCGTGCTCTCATCCTTGGTGATGAAGCCGTTGACGCCCTCGGCCAGGGCCTCGGTGAGCATCTCGTCGCGGCTGAAGACGGTGAACATGACAATGGGCATCCTGGGGAAGCGCTCATAAATCGCTCTGGCGGTCTGAGCCCCGTCCATATCCGGCATATCGCTGTCCAGCAGGACGACGTCGATCGGCTGCTGCCCGGTCATGAGCAGGCTGATGGCCTGCCTTCCGCTGGAGGCCGCGGCAACGACGGTAATGGCCCGCTGCGTGTCGAGCTGCTCGGCGAAGGTGGTGCGGATGAGCGGGTCGTCATCGACAATGAGGACCCGCAGGGAACGCAGGCTGTGACTAGGCATAAATGGCTCCGTCCGGCGGCGACATGAGGGATCTTGCATTAGTGGTCGGTGTGGCGAGCTCACTCCAGGGAAGGCTGGCAAGAACGGTCCAGGAGGCTCCGATCCGGTTGGAGCTCAGCGTGCCTCCGGCGTTCTCGAAGCGGTTCTGAAGCGCTAATAAACCGTACCCTCCGTGCATCTCCTCGGGTATCTTCTGCTCCCTCCACGGTGAGCTGCAGCTGATGTAGAGCATGTCCTGCTCCTGCTCCACGAACAGGGAGACCAGATCGTGCGGGGCGTTGTACTTGAGGGC
>ERZ772764.2091-NODE-2091-length-11960-cov-6.942293_pt1 | contig 11960 bp, 12 predicted proteins | sample MGYA00512163_ERZ772764 | MGnify/ENA primary metagenome ERZ772764 (study PRJEB29015, sample SAMEA2737903) | human oral metagenome | biome: human oral; feature: human-associated habitat; material: dental | place: China | collected 2094 ...
ACCACGAGCATTTCTATTCAGCCGCTAAAAAGGGCTATTCCGGCACGGCGATTTTCTCGAAAATCCGGCCGCTGCATTGGCGCGACGGATTGCCGCCGGATATCATTGAGCGGTTCAATTTGACCGGCGATCAGTATGGCAATCCAGCGGACGAGGGGCGCATCATCACTGCCGAGTTCGACGATTTCTGGGTAGTGACCTGCTACACGCCAAATTCGAAAGGGGATTTGAGCCGGCTGAAATTACGTCATGAACAATGGGATCCGTCAGTGCTGGCCTATCTGGAGGAACTGGAACTAGTCAAGCCAGTGCTATACTGCGGCGATATGAACGTGGCGCATGCAGAAATTGACCTGGCAAATCCAAAGCCTAATGTCGGCAAGCATGGCTTCACCGACGAGGAGCGGGAAGGCTTTCAGAATTACCTAGACGCTGGATTTACTGACACCTTCCGGGCGGCTTTTCCTGACAAGACCGGAGCGTATACCTGGTGGACACACTGGGCCAACGCCCGGGCGCGCAACGTCGGCTGGCGGATCGACTATTGGCTGGCGTCGCGCGAAATCGCTGAGCGTGTCAAAAATCCTGAGATTCACGCCGAACAAATGGGCAGTGACCACTGCCCGGTAAGCATTGAAATAACCACCTCAACTCGCTGATATCGCACTAGGTCTAATCCTTATCATTTTGGCGACGATCACTGCCATACAGCGAGCGATACTCAACCGGACGCCCCTCATCCTCAGCCCGCTTAATACCTTGTTTCATGCCTGACGTTTATTCTCAATCGCTACCGTCAACTCATACAGCCGCTGCACGCCATTCTCTAACTGGTAATAATACCGAATGTACGCCAATTCTAGCACAAACAAAATCAGCGCCAGCAACCCCAGCAAACAATTCATCGCCAGCCCCATCGCCGCGGTCGCCAAAAATGCCGCCAGGGACGCTAAAAATAGGCCGGCAAAGAAAAATGTCACCAACAGATGAATCAGCCGCTCGTGCTGAAATTCTTGCACGCGCGTGCGGTGATAGCGCGCCAATTCTGCCAGATCAGTTTGCGACTTGGTCGCCGCTAGGCGCTGAGATATAGTTTGATAGTGCTCGGCGATGTGTTTTTCCATAGCTTAAATTGTACGCTAGCCAGGCGGCTGCAGCAAGCGCTTGAGCTGGCACGACCGCGCTTTTCGCGCTACAATACATTCATGAAATCACCATATTGGCAGCGCGCCAGCGGGGCGTCACAATGAAACAAAATAGTAAAAAGTGCGCGGCGCTGCTAGCCGCAGCTGTCGTGATAGGATTAGCGAGCGGCGGCATTATTGCTTACCGAAAATTAAATTCGCCGCAGTCGCCAAACACCCAGAAAACGCAGAACAATACCGCCAATTCTAATAAATCTCCAGCGGAAAAACTCATCAAACTGACAGATTCCGTCTCTGTCAAGCCAGCTGCTGGCGACTATACCGCTGACGATCACATCTGGCGGCTAGTCAATAAAACCCACCCGCTAAAAAACAGCAAATATCGTCCGAAAAACTTGCAATTAGCAACAGTCAATTCGCGGCCGGATAAGCCGAAAGAGGAGCGATCAGTTCGCGCTGATATTATGCCAGACGTCGAACAGCTGTTTGCCAGCGCCAAAGCAACCGGGTATGATTTGCAAATCGGCAGCGGTTTTCGCGGTTATGAATTACAAAACACCTATTACAGCAGCTACGTCAACGCCTACGGACAAGCGGCCGCTGATAAATTTAGCTCCAAACCTGGCTACAGCGAACATCAAACCGGATTAGTTATGGATATCGCCGCCGCCGACCATAATTGCTATCTTGAGACATGTTTCGGCGAAACAGCTGCCGGCAAGTGGCTCGCCAAACACGCCCATGAATACGGCTTCATCTTACGCTATCCGAAAGGCAAGGAACGTATTACTGGCTATCAATACGAACCGTGGCACTTCCGCTATGTTGGCCGCGAACTAGCAGCGGCGCTGAAACAAGCAGATATGACACTCGATCAGGCATCGCCAATTTTACTAGGAGAACCATCGGCAGAAAAATCCCGCTAGTAAGCAGCGCATCACTCAACAGTTACTTTAGCTGTACCATCCAGCCACTGCCGGACTTTTGCCAAGCGTTCTTCAATCGTCGTGCCGTGCAGCTTAGTTTCGTTCGCCGCTTGCTTCAACGGCTGCAGTTTCAGATTGCGGCGCGCCAGTAAATTCTGCGCCTGCCGGTCAGCTGGCGACCACTCGTAGCTCATGAACGTCGGACGGAATTTGACATCGGAAATTGAAACACCTTTATCTGTTTTAACAAGCTTAAACTGCGCCACGCCGCCGGTCAATTCATCAACTTGCAGCTGGCTGGATAAAAAATTGCCAATCGAATACCACACTAGCGTTTTCCCGCCGCCAGCTCGATCCAGCATGTCGGCTTTTTGAATCATGTGCGGGCCAGTGCCAATCACCACATCTGCGCCCAAATCAGCAAACAATTTGGCAAATTTCTGCTGGTCGGCAGTTACTGTATGCGAATCCTCCGTACCCCAATGCGCCGACACAATCACTGCATCCGCATACTGGCGCGCCTCGGACATTAACTGCCGCACTAGCGCCTCGTCATGATATGTATTAACGCTGTAAGCGTTCGGCAAACGAACGTTGCTGAAATCGGCAAACGCCAAGAACGCCGTCTTTATGCCATTTTTCTCAAAATATTTAACCTTTTTCTGCTCGCTAGCATTACGGTTAGCGCCTGCTGCCGCCAAGACAGGCAGTTTCTGCCACTCGTCAAGCGTGGCATTAATCGCCGCTTGGCCCTTATCCGCCATGTGATTAGTCGCCAAATTGATAAGATTGCAGCCGGTTTTACTCATGTCGCGAGCCAGTTCAACTGGCGCGTTAAACGCCGGATAGCCAGAAATCCCGTACGCCGCGCCAGCGCTAGGCGTTTCCGGATTACAAAAGAACACGTCGCTGCCGCCATATAACGATTTGACAGAGGTAAAATACGGTGAAAAATCATAGCCATTATTCGTTTTAGCTTGCTTAACGACCGAATCATGCGCTAAAAAATCGCCCGCCGCCGAAAAAGTCAGCGTCCGTTCGCCTGAATTGTGCGGTTTAGTTTTCACGGTACTCGTAGCAGCCGGCTGATTTTTTACAGGCGCGCCAAGCCGCCAAACCAGCACTTTATACGTTAAAAATCCTGCGCCCGCCATTAAAAACACCGCAGCGATTAAACGCGAAATTGCTTTCTTAGGCGAACTATTTTTAGCGCGTACCATAATGCAAGTATAGCAAAAACTGCCCGATAGCGTATAATACATATCATGAAGAAGGGCGGGAAAAACATATTTACTTATTTGCTGGCGATGGTTCTATCAGCATGGGCAACGTTTACTTTTTTGCTGGTCGGCGGTATGTACGAAGCCAGCGACACCTACGACCAGAATCAAGCGCAAATGGCGGCTCAGCCAATCGTTCCGCCAGTAAGAACCGTAACCTTTACCGGCACCAATAATACGCAGTTAAAACTAAAAATCCCATCGCAAAAGTTATTACAGACCAGCGGCATCTGGGCTTACGTATCAAAAACCCAGGGAATTAGCGAAGACTACCAGCCGAAATTAGCGAACCTGGCAGTCGAGCACGGCGACTGGCTGGAAGACAAGCGGGCCAGCGCAGAAATCCAGCCGGAGCTAAAAGATATGTTTGCTGCCGCTAAAGCTGCTAAAAACGACTTAATCGTGACCAGCGCCTACCGCTCGGCTGCCGACCAGAAAAAACTCGTTGCCGAATCGAAAGCCAAAAGCGGCGCCGCCTACACCGAAAAATACGTTAATCAAGCAGGGCACAGCGAGCATCAGCTTGGCCTAGCGGTGGATTTATCCAGCCTTGATAAAGATTGCAAAGCCAATTTCGCCCGCTGCAGCCTGAAAAAGGAGACCGCCGCCTGGCTGGCAAACAACTCTTATAAATACGGCTTTATCCTGCGCTACCCGGAAGGTAAAGAAGACCTCACCGGCATAGAAGCCGAAAGCTGGCACTTCCGCTACGTCGGTAAAGACATGGCGAAATTAGTCCGCGACTCAGGACTAACATTTGATGAAATATATAAAAAGATTTCCGGAAACGATAAACTATCCGCCCAAAAATCCGTCAAACCCGAACAGCTCCGGCCCGTCCAGCCGCGCGCTACTTGGCGGTAATTTTCTCTTCAATCGGCACCGCCAGATCATATAGTTTCTAAACGCCATTCTCCAACTGGCAATAAAACAACTCTAATGCGCTACAATTGATATATGGATATGAAGTTTTGGCGCAAGCAGGAACAATCAAAGCCGTTATTCCCAGATATTGAATGGAACAAGCCGGAGCGCCGCAGCCAAGCGGGGAAATTGGCGATAATTGGCGGCAATAAATTAGGTTTTCTGGCGGTAGCCGACAGCTACCAAGAAGCCCTGAAAACTGGCGTCGGCGAAGTTCGCGTATTGCTGCCAGACGCGCTGAAAAAAAACGTTCCCGCCGCCATGACCGACGTGCTGTTCGCGCCAACCAACCCTTCGGGCAGCCTGGGTCGCGAGGCGCTGCAGCCGACATTAGCTTTGGAAGATTGGGCGGACGCACTGCTACTGGTCGGCGATGCCGGCAAAAACAGCCAGACAGCAATCGTTTACGAGGAACTGGTTAAAAAAGCCCAGCGTCCGATCGTTGTGACGCGCGACGCCGTAGACCTGCTGCAAAACAGCTTCGCCGAAATTCTGGACAATCCGCGCCTTGTTTTCGTGGTCTCATTCGCCCAAGTCCAAAAATTATTGCGCGCGGTCTATTACCCAAAAATCCTGACCTTCAATCTTCAATTAGCGCAGTTCGTCGACATTTTACATAAATTCACCATCACTTATCCCGTTACGATCTGCGCGTTTCACGCCGAGCACCTGGTTATCGCTCACGGCGGCGACGTCGTCACCCAGAACTGGAACGAACCAATGTCAATCTGGCGCGGCATAGTCGGCGCCCGCATCGCCAGTTACCTAGTCTGGTCGCCAGAATCACCGCTGGCCGCCGCCAGTACTGCTATTTGCGCGGGGTAGTTATGCGATAAACTCTCTACTTTTACTTGCTTATATAGACATAAAGTTGTATAATTATCACACTAACAAACGCAGGGAGATTACATGACAAATCATTTCAAATATTACGGATATAGCCTGTGGAGACCAGTGCCACAAGAAGCAGAGCGACAAAAGCACGACGCTATTTACGATTCTCTAAAACTAGGAGAGGAGCCTGATTGGTCGACGTGTCAGAGAATTAGCAAAAAGTTTTTATATACTAGAGCATGGAAAGAATGCTTGGCAAAATTGCCGCGCGAAAACACTCCCGAGTACGAGGAAAGCGAGGGCGAGGTAATTGAAGCGTTAGATCCGATGGGTTTTGATCGCTTATTTAGTTCCCGCAGAGTCGCAGAAAACCGCTTAGCTATCATAAGCCTGATCAATTGGTTACCAGAACAATTTCATCAAGGCGGCGCGCCTTTTGAAGAAGCGTTATCTGATGACGAGTTTCCTGATTGGGAACCCGATCCCGAATTTCTTAACCTCAAACGTGCCGGTGATTTTTGGAGTCAACTAGTAGACAGCTCCCTTGAAAAATCCAAACGTCGCCCCGACGTTTATCCCGCAGCGCATTTTGTTCAGCTGGGTGTGGCCGCTGGGATGCTCAAATACCTAAAATCACCAGAAAGACCAGGATATCCCTCAGGTGATGTTCTCGTAAAAGTAGTTCCTGGATTTCATAATGCAGAAATCCCAACAAGAACCGCCTAGCCGCTGTATAATTTTATCTTTCCGTAGCCCAGAATGAAAGTAGCCTAAAATGGAAATTACAGGCTTTTTTCGTCATTTCACGTCATTTTTTGCATAAAATTCAAGAAAATTGCCTAAATCTATTGACTTTTTATTCAATTATTGATATATATATTAGCTTTTTGCTCAAAGGTAGTCTTTTAGGGCGAGGAGCGCCCTTTACTTTGAGTGAAAGCTTCCTCGTGAAAGGGGAGAGTCATGTTCTTTCTGAGACTGAAGATGTCGGCTATGACCGATGTCATCGTCATGATGGCGTTGCTCGTCGCGACGAGCATTATGAGGTTGTGTGAGTACACAGCCCTGATGCCATTTGCTGTCATCGCAGCACTTGCTGCCGAGGGATTTTTGTCCATGGCCAGAGCCTTCGAACTGGAGGATATGTTCCGACTTTGGAAGATGAACAAGAAGGAGGTCGACCGCCTGAATAGGTTGGTCAGCCGACAGAGTCTCCGCTGCCAGAAGAAGCCGCTGAAGCACAAGGGCTAACGCCCGCCAAGAGAAAATAGCTCGCCTCGTAGGCTTTAATGCCTCGGCTTGAGCCTCTTGGCGGGCTATTTTCTTTGTGGAAAATTCTAATAATTTGACCAAGAAGAACAGATGTCATATAATATTATGCTATCTATTTATCATAAAGGAGTTATACGAATGGAATATAAATCATTATCAGAAGCGCACAGAAGAGACCTTACCTATGAAACGCTAAAAAATGGGGGGGTAATTGACTGGTCAGAAATTTCCGACACAGACAGGCTTAGCTTTTGCTACCAAGTAATGCGCGATTGTAAAGCATACTTGCCAAATCAAGAAAATCCTGAATATAAACCAGACGAATTGGTTGAAGCGGTCGACCCGAGCGGAGTTTGCGAGACATATTCCAAGAAAAAAATTATAGATAACCTATCTGTCATCACAGGTTTGGCTAGCAGAATACCTGAAACATTCTACAAAGAAGATGGCTGTCATTATAAATACATAGGGATTGATAGGGGTGGCAGACAGTGGGCTAAGTACAGTGATATTTTCACTATAGCAGAATTCACCAGTCTTTGTGTCGCCTCGGGAGTGCTTGAATATACCGACGACCCTTCGAATTATCAAGGAGAGCGCCTTCCGGATCCAGTTTGCGCGAGAGCAACGCCTGGATTTCGACAGTATATGCAGCCATATAGCCAATCTGCAGAGCGTCCAGGTAAAGAAGAGTACCTGAAATACATGCAAATGATGAATGAGGGAATTTTAGCTCCTCCAACCGTCTAAATATTAGCAAATCGACATTAAAAACCCGCCCCAGCCAAAAAGCCAAAGGGGCGGTTTTTCCGTCTGAAGCAGTCTCTGGTACCGCGGGCCGGACTTGAACCGGCACGAGCAAATGCTCACCAGATTTTGAGTCTAGCGCGTCTACCAATTCCGCCACCGCGGCACGAGAGAACGCTTCAAACTACGGTAGAGATTGTACCACACCAGCCGCCGCCTAATCAAGCGCCGGCTTTTATTTTTTACCGTTTTCGCTTATAATTAAACCAGTTATGAACCCGACGGATGATCAGTCAAACGGTCGAGTGGGCGCACCGCTATCAGATCATAATCGACCTATCGTGCTGCCAACTCGCGATCAAGCGTCGCCGCAGAATACTGCCGCGGCCAATGTTATTCGCGGGCAGCTGGACGCTATTTATTCCGGAAAATCGGGCGAGAACACGCCGCACACCACGCCGGTTCAGCGTCCAGTTCAGCAGCCAAGCCAGCAAACTATAGAAAAGCCTCGAATTCAATCATCACAGACCGACCCATCTCAGCCAACTAATAATCCGCAGGATTCGACCCACGCCATGCGCACATCGCCGCCAGATAACCAGCCAGCGGCGTCTCAACCGAATAAGGATAAGCCGACTGCGCGTCCAGTCCAGCAGCCAATCGACCCGGCACGCACGCAAATCACCAGCGACCAGTGGAAGCAATATCACAGCGCTTGGCAAAAATATTACCAAATGTATTACGAGCGGTATTATGCTAATCATTTGACAGCCAAAGAACAAGAATTATCCCGCCTGCAAAAAACTCCCGGTCAAGCTTCAGAAACGGACGCCGATAATAAACCAGTAGACTTGCAAGCAAACGCCATGAAAGAGCTGCGCCAGCAAATCCAGCAAAAAGTCCGCGACTCCGCTAAAAAGGTTAAAAAATCCCGCCATTTCATGCCAGCCATGGCAGGCATTACCGTTCTATTAGTCTTCATGTTTTTGCAATATAACCGAATTATCTTTGGCGCGGTTGCCGCCTACACCACGCCGGGGGCGATTGACCCGCAAAACATCATCGTTGACGCCTCGACCGATGTAGCGGTTAGTCCCGAGCCGCGCATGATTATCCCGAAAATCAACATCGACGCGCCAGTAGTTTACGGCGCTGCCAGCGACACGCAGTCGCAGAATGCCGCCATGCGTAACGGTATCGCACACTTTTCAATTCCCGGCGCAAATGCCGTGCCAGGGCAGGTCGGCAACGCCGTTTTCGCTGCGCACTCCAGCAACGACGCTTTCGCTGCCGGCGATTATAAATTCATCTTCGCCCAGAATGAGAAACTCGTCAAGGGAGATATTATTTACATGAATTACCAAAGCAAACGCTACACCTACAAAGTCACCTCCACGGAAGTTGTCATGCCAACCGAAGTTTCCAAGGTACAGATAAAGACCAGCAAGCCGATGCTAACGCTCATCAGTTGCGTGCCACTAGGCACTGCCGAAAAAAGACTATTAGTCTTCGCCGAGCAAATCAGCCCGGATCCAAACGGCGCTCAATTATCCGACAACGCTAGTTCCGGCAATTCTAAAAGTTCAGCTTCCGCCGCTATTCCCGGCAAGCCGTCGCCAACGCTTTTAGAACGATTATTCGGCGCAAGTTAAGTTTTATCCACGGAATTTTCCTTAGGCTACTCCAGCCTAAAACCCAAACCAGCCGACCGAGCCGTTGGTCATATTCATCTTGCTTAGAACCAGCTTGCCGGACGCATCAGCAGCCAGCGCGTAGACATACCGCTGGTTAGACGACAAAACCATGCCCATTTTTTTGTCCGCTGGCAGTAGCTCGTGAAAATTCGTACCGTCATATTCTTGGATCGCCGTTTTACCGGAATTTGCCGCCGCCAAAAGATGGAAATCATCCAGCCATTTTATTTTCTGTCCGTCGCCCAGCTGGAATTTACTAGACAATGTCGACCTTTCCAAGTCGTAACTCTGCGCCGACGAACCAATTTGCGCCACGATAAACCGTCCGCTGTTATTCAAAGAAATATCCTCTATGCTGCCGTCAAGCTGCAGAGTTTTGGCAGTCTTCAGAAACTTGGCTTGGGCTTCTTTGGAATCGGAAATATCGCCCCGGTATATCGTCAATCTTTTACCAGCACCCAGAACGACCGTGTCTTTATTAAAATAGCCCGAAACCCGAATAATAGGCGATTCGTCAGCCGTGAAAGTTCTAATCACAAACGGTTTTTTCCAATCCTTTTTCCAAATCCCGACAATCTTTTTACCCTTGCTAGAATCCGCCGCCGCATACGCTAACCGGTCGGTACCGTATAATTTGAACGATTCCACTCCCGTTATTATCGGGCTAGAAATCACGGAACCATCGACGTTGACATGCCTAAGCTCGCCGCTCTCCTGTAGAATATATAGTTCGTTGCCGCTCGTGCCGACAAAATGTGCTTGCTTAATATCAAAACCAGTTATCGCCGTAATGTCAACGATTTTTTCCGGATTCTCGCGGTCCAGCCGCAGCCATTGTACATCCTGAGCGCCGTCCTCGCCGCGATAAATATGCTTCACCAGCAGATACCGCGCATCCTTATCCCACTCGTTAACCATAAACGAATGCCCGTCAGCCGACCAAGCGTAGCCAGCCAGCACTTCCGTACTGAGTGCATATTCCTTAAATTTCTCACTATTAGTGTCGCGAATGTCGCCAAATACTGCCACTGGCGTCTTATCTTTCTGGCCGATTCCCGCTACAAAATTTCCCGCAGGCGACAAATACGCCGCCTGTATATTATCAAGAGTTTTAACCGCAGATGCTGTCCGCTTGACTGGAATCATTCTAACATAGTCAATATTGGTGACTGTGTTCGATTTTATCTCCAGCGTCTTTTGCCACGGCTCGTAATCATCCAGCTTCATAGAAAAAGTATGTATCCCAGGCAAAACCGCATGCTTCGCCTGAGTACGACGCAGCTCCATGCCGTCAACCGACACCATCGCGCCGCTTGGATACGACGTATATTGCACCAAGCCAGTTTGTTGCAGCTGGCTGGTGTTTGAGTTAAATGTATAGCCAAGCATGTTAAACATCAAGAAAATCAGCCCGCTAATCATCGTTACTACCATCAGCGTATACACAAATGTCCGGCGAGCAAGCTCTTTGGTACGAGTTTTCTTCTGAGTCATAATCACGACAGATTATACCATATTTTTACTCTTGAAAAAACCTTAGGCACTTTGTAAAATAAAATAGAGAAATAAGCATAGGGGGATTGATGGTAAATAAAAAATATGTCGTAGTCAACGGGCGAGCCTACAGCGGCACCACTGGTTTGCCGATGGACGATATTAGAGTCGACCCGGCAAAATTGCAATTAAGAAAAAAACCAGATAGCCAGGCAGCAGCACGCAGCGCTGCACCGTCGAATATCCACGCGTCCCACACCCAAAAATCGATCACGCTGAATCGCCGGCACGTTAAGCAGCCGGCAAAAGTCCCGCTAGCTGCCCGTCCGCAAAAAGTCCGCGCGCCAATTAGCCAAAACGCCGCCATTAATAAGTTCGCGCCAGAACCCGTAAAAACGCTTGAGCAGAAAAATACCCAGCCCGACCGCCCAGCCGAAACTCATCCAGTAGCTCATCGCGCTAAAGAACATCAAGCCAGCATCAACACGCAGCTGCGCAGAGAACGGCAAACACCGCCGGTTCCGATCATTAAAAGAGACGAACCTGCCATCACTAAGCCCGTTGAAGCTGCGACGCCTGTCCAGCGCCCAGCGACCGTAAAAGCCGTAAAAACTGCCAAAGAGCTGAAAAATGACGCTATCGCCGAAGCACTAGCCAGAGAAGTCGCCGACACGAAAAAGCACCGCGTCAAACACCGGCCGAACCGGTTTGCCCGCATAACCAGCATCTTTTCCGCTGGACTGGCTATCATGCTGCTTGGCGGCTATTTGACATACCTCAGCATGCCGAATATCTCCATTAAAATGGCAGCCGTACAATCCGGTATCAACGCCAAATATCCCGGCTACAAACCAGACGGCTACGCGCTTAACGGCCCGATAAAATTCAAAAGCGGGGAAGTAAGCATGAAATATGCGTACGCCGACGGCAGCTCGGAATATACGCTAACCCAGCAAAAAAGCAATTGGGATTCGGCAGCAGTTAAGGAATATTTTACAGAAAAATCAAAATCGCCAACCACCACCATGGTTGACGGCTTGACAATTTACAGCAGCGGTAAAAACGCGGTTTGGGTTAACGGCGGTATTTTATATCAAATCACTGGCAGCGCCAACCTTTCCAACGAGCAAATTCAAAAAATTGCCACCAGCTTATAGATACTTCACTGGCACCCGTAAAGCAGCGCCGCGTAGGCAGTAATCCCTGCGTTTACCAGCGCCGCGCGCCCGTGATATAATTTACCCATGACTATTAGAACTCGTTTCGCACCCAGTCCAACTGGCTATATGCATGTCGGCGGTATGCGTACCGCGCTGTTTGCTTGGCTCATCGCCCGGCAGTCAAATGGAAAATTCATTCTGCGCATAGAAGATACCGACCAAAAAAGGGAAGTGTCTGGCAGCGTAGAGCATATTTATAAATGCCTAAGGTGGCTCGACCTTATACCAGACGAAGGTCCCGGCAATTTTGGCGGTGAATTTGGACCATACAAGCAGTCAGAGCGGCTTGACATTTACCAGAAATATGCGCAAAAACTCATTGACGCCGGCCGCGCTTATGCCGATCCGTATACGCCGGAGCAGCTAGACGCTTTTCGCGAAGAAGCCAAAGCCCATAAAAAGCCTTTTTTGTACCGTGATTACC
>ERZ772764.2092-NODE-2092-length-11950-cov-9.519126_pt1 | contig 11950 bp, 15 predicted proteins | sample MGYA00512163_ERZ772764 | MGnify/ENA primary metagenome ERZ772764 (study PRJEB29015, sample SAMEA2737903) | human oral metagenome | biome: human oral; feature: human-associated habitat; material: dental | place: China | collected 2094 ...
TGGAACTGCGGTCAGTGGGAGATGGAATGCCGGTCGCTAGGGCCTACTGTACGCAGTCGTGTCTCATCGATGCAAACGGAGCATTTGCTCACTTCATGTCCTTGTCGGTCTGGAGGGCAAGCTGTACGTTGGAATCAGAAGGGAGGGCATTTAGGAATGGATATGGTGAAGGTAGGAAGTTTTCTTCAGGAGCTCCGGAGGCAAAGCAATGTAACTCAAGAACAGTTGGCAGAGCGAATGGGCGTGGCGCGCAGGACGGTTTCTCGCTGGGAGACCGGACGAAACATGCCAGATCTTGACATATTGGTTGAGCTGGCTGACTTCTACGAAGTCGACCTGCGCGAAATCCTAAACGGCGAAAGGAAAGGTGAGCACATGAACGAAGAGCTGAGGGAAACGGCATTGCAGGTCGCAGAGTACAGTGGAGAAGAAAAGCTGAAAATCACACGGAGGATGCATTGGTTGTTCCTCGCGGGACTGGCTTCGGCCACCGTCTACCTAGTTCTGGTTCTAACGAACAAGGCAGATGACTTTGGCGGCGGGTTGTGCCTGGGGATAGAGTTTGGGACGGTAATCATAGGCGTCATCATGACGAGCAGATACGCCGCAAAGATCAGAGAATTCAAGTTGAGACTTTTAGCAAGGCAGTAGGCACTGATCGAGTCAAGGGAGGGGCTACCCATCGCTTCCGCCGAGGACTGCCCCATACAGGACACATGATGGCGCCATACGTTCCGCATTCTCGCCCATAGCCGGTCAAAACCAGCTTGCAAGAGAATGCCCTAGCTTACAATTATCAATCCAGAAACCTGTTTTATCGCGGGGGGCGGATCTGAACCACCTGCCTCCGGGTTATGAGGCGCTCTAACCGTCGAGCGAAATATATCCGGTTTGAGGTCGTCTACCCTCTGCCCGCCCAACTGTTCCTCATAAGCCCGATCGAGTAGATTGGGAGATAAAGCAGCGTGTCATCACGTCCCACATGACATTCGGCCAGAACGTAGGCCTCGTCGATGTGATAGTGTTCGATTTTGAGGGCATCGTCTATCGCGGCATGCGCCTTGTAGCCCCTCCCCGACTTGATCTCGAGCGCAATGATTGCCCCATCTTTCCTCTCAGTGACCAGATCGAGCTCGCCTGTGCCCTTCTTTGTGAAGTAGCGCAGGGGAAAGCCGTACATATGGAGCTCTTGCAGCGCCTGGGAGTGCGCGACACTGCACTATACCGGTGAGCTACACCCAGTGAATCCAACCCTCGTCTGAGGGGTTATCGCGGTACGCGACAGACGTAGCGTGTCCGACGCCACAGCGCAATCCTCGTCCACAACGGCATCAACAAGAATGTCCAAGTCCAAGTCTCAGAGGCTCTCGTTGACGACGCGTCGGCAGCGGCTGAGTGACCAAGCTCCCTCCGCAGGCCACACGTGAAGATGCTCACCACGCCCAGAACGTCCGCCCAGCCTCGCGCGGGACCCTCGTCGACGAGTGTGCACACCTCCGAGTATGCGCACCTCCGGATGGCTTAGCACGAGACAGTTGTCGCAAAAGATGAGGCTCTTGACGCCCAACGCCCACGTATGCAGCTCATCAGGCCGCAAGAACACAGCCTTGACGGAGAGAGGCGCCCCTGAGATGTCTTCCTTGGATGTCATGTGCCGACTCCTTCTGGGGAGAATACAAACGGCTCCTCGGGGGTTTGCATGGGTTGCTGTCTCGGCGAAGACGCCAACCTAGCGGCGGCACCACTCGCGCAGAGCCTGTTTTTCCGACCAGGGGAGAGGCGACCACCGATGGGGCGTCGCCGGCACACCATGGCGGTTGAGGCGCTCGTGCCACCCGACGCAACTCGCGTCGCAACTCGCATCGCAGCTCACAGCCCAACTCGCAGCAACAGTGTACACGAATGGCCAAAAACGGCACCGAGAGGCCGTTTTCGCCAATCTGTGTACACTCTTGCGTCCCCACGTCCTGCTCGCACGACCCTCACGTTACAACAGTGTACACGAATGGTCCGAAACAGCTCCAAGAGGCTACTTTAGCCAATCTGTGTACACTCCTTTGCCTCCGGGGACAGGCCGACCCTGCGAGATCCGCGTGGACGCCCACCCGCACGACCGACTCGTGCGTCTAAGGCCGAACCGCCCCCATATGGGAGAGGTCACCCGGCTAACGCAACGGACGGACTACCTATGCGCTAAGACCCATACGCCTGCTCAGGCGCGGCCAGAACGCCATGAGCAGAGAGGCGATGGCGGCAACCCAAGGCCACAGGGGCACCTCAAGGAAGTTCGGCAGAGTAACCGCCGGAAGGTTGTACGATGAGAGGGTAGACGAGAGGGTGGACATTATGATGCCGTTCACGCTCGTCACGATGCCACACCACGCAAGGCAGAGCAAACCCACCACGACAAGGATAGCCGTGTCGATGCCGCTCCTCCGCTCGGGCACCGCAGGCCTACCGTTCTTGACGAAGGGTCTCACGATGGTGAAGACAAGGGCCACGATCATGAGGGCCCACACAATCGTGATGATGGTAGCCAAGGTGGTGATCAAGCTAGCAAGGGGCTCTAGGTTTGACCCGCCGCTGGCATAGCCCGAGCCAAGGCTGCTTCCATAGGCTTCCCAGGCCTTGTTTAGAGAGCTCACGAGACTATTGACGGAATTCGCGAGACCATTGAGGGACCACATGCTCCACTCGCCCCTGGCAATATCCTGCAGCTCAGATGCCTGAGTGTAGTTGGAGAGGATCGAGAAGAGCGAGGAGCCACCCGAGGACAGCTGGGCCTTGAGGAGCGGGGAGCTGACGCAGGGCATCAGCAGGGCGATGACCGCGATGACTTTACCCACAAGGGAGACAATGGCATAGGGCGTCGACCAGGTAGCCTTGGCCCCATTGACGAGGCTGGTGGCCTGCACCTGGACATGTGAGGAACCTTCCGCCCAGCCGCTCCCGCTCACCTGCTGGGGCTGAAAGTCGGACTGCAGCGTGGAGGCGTCCCGCTGGGCGGCAGCGATAGAAGTCTGAGGCACGAAGCCCTGAGGCTGGGACAACGGGTTCACGGGTGCACCAAATGTTGGGGTCGGAGTGGGATCCGGAAAAGAAGCCGGAGCAGCAGCCGGCGTCTGAGTCGAGGTCGAAACACCGGTGGATGCGGACATGGGCGAGACGGTGGGCGTGGGCGCAGGCGCTGGGCCAGGCGCGACTGCGGGCGCCGAGAAAGGTGTGGTAGCCGTGGGGACCGGCCTCGCCGCAGGCGCAGCGGGACCAGAGGGCAAGGAGACATCCTGGGACGGAGACGCGAAGGAAGGTGCCGACGTCACCGGAACGGTCGTAGGCGCTTCGGGAGTGGGGAAAGTCGAGGAGACTGAATCCGAAGCGACGGGCAGCTTGCTGCCGCAGTTTCCGCAGAAGGCCTGCCCCTCCTTGGCCTCTCTTCCGCAATTCAGACAAAACATACGCATCCCCTTCATGAGATTCCCGGGCCAAACTCGCAGTGCCCCCAGCAGGGCATCCGAACGTTGGTTCTAGCACTCCTTAGTGTTTGCATTGGCGCTGCGCAAGCGCTTACGCCCCCCTGAGAACCGTGCCTTCTTAGCGCCGGCCTCTGCCGAGGCGAGCCGATTCTAAGAGAAACACTGATTTCATTCAAGGCATGGCATGCCGTGGAGGACCACGAAAGCAGGTACCCATGGGTACCCTGTGGTATAGATACCGCAGTTCTTTATAACTCTTTGAGAATTCTGGTGGGTAGCACGGGCTAGGTGACCAGTCCCCGAGAACCCCGAACGGTATCTCGGACCGATGCTTCGTGGCCATGCTGTGATGCCCAACAAAGGTTTCGAGTGCACCGGGACGCGGGGCACAACCCCCCGCCAGCCTGCGGGGCACTATGGGAAGTGGCTCAACTGGGCAAATGCGTCCGGGCAACCCCCCGCCAAGCTGCGGGGGGGTCCGCAGGCCTCGGCTTGGGGCCTGGCTACACGGAAACGCCCCCGTGCCGCACCCCCCAAGGTCGACGGTACAGGAACGTAAGGCTGCCGACCTCATGAGAGGGCTGCACGAGATGGGGGAAGGGAAACGGTCGGGAGGTAAGGTGCCCGAACCACTCGTGGCTACCGCCCCTCGCTTTCGAGGAACTCCTCGAGGCGGGCGTTGAACCTCTCCGGGTACTCGTAGGCCATGAGGTGGCCGCCCATGACGCAGGTGGACGTCTCGGGGAACTGCGCGCGGCAGAAGGGCTCGGCCACGTCGGCCCAGTGCTCGGCGACGTACATGAGCGTGGGCACGGTCTTGGCGGCCGTCCTGGCGACCTCGAGGTAGTCGCTGAGGATGGCGTCACAGAAGAGCTGGCGGGCCACCCAGTGGGGCGTGCGGCGGCTCATGTCCATCAGGTACTCGTGCTCGTCCTCATCGAGCTCACGCTGCATCATGACCTGCGTGAGGTACTCATCCCAGAAGGCCTCCGCGCTCTCGGGGTGGATGAGGACGCGCGTGGCCACCTCAAAGAGCTCAGCAGGCGTGCCCTCGGTCCACCAGGCCGGATCCTCACAGAGCGGCAGCGGGCTCATGTCGATCGTGACGACGCCGGCGACCTTGTCGTAGCCTGCCTGCTCCAGGTAGCTCCAGACCTCTAGGTTGCCGGTGGACCAACCCACGAGCGTCACGTTCTCGAGGCCGAGGGCGTCCACGAGCCTTTTGACGTCCGCACCGTGAGTGACGTAGTCGTTACCGTGAACGGTCTTGGTGGAGAGGCCCTGGCCACGCGGGTCGACGGCGATCACGCGGTGGCGGTCCGAGAAGTGTTCGAGCTGATGCCTGAAGATCTCGCCCGAGAACGTAAGGCCCGGGATGAAGACGATGGCGTCTCCCTCGCCCTTGTCCCAGTAGTGGACCTGAATGTCCGGTTCCACGGTGAGGAACTTGCTCTCTGCTCGGTCCTTTGACATGGATACCTCCCTGCTCGACAGCTGCGGGCAAAGCGCCCATCGGGAAGATGATAGGCCCGCCGGGGCACCGCAGCGACCTCGTTTACCGCCCGGTGGCGCTTCTCGCCGCCAGGCGGTAAACCTGAAAGCGCTGTGCATAATGTTGAGGGAAAGGAACCTCCGCGCGGCTTATGGGGCAGGAAGAGCCATCGTCTCGGGCACAGGCTCCGATATCGCCCATAGAGGCTGCTGGCACACCGAATCTTGCAGCTCACTACCAAAGCGACGCAGCGCTGTCGCGTGCCTTAACGCACAGCGCTCGCGTGCGAGCCACTCCCGCATCGCCCCGTCAGGGAACCACGCAAAGGTCGACTCAAAAGGGGTCCGCCGTCATCGAAAGCACGACGGACCCCTCGTCTGGGGCGCACGTGAACCTGAGACTGTCAGGAAGGCGAACTGCCCATGGCATGACAGCCTGCATCATGAGCATCACAGCTTGGCTGAAACACTAGAGGATGATCGCTAGGTCTCGCGCATGAAGGCGTCGACTTCGGCGGCCGTTGGAATGGCCCTCTGTGCCCCGACGCGAGATGCGGTGATACCGGCTGCCGCGCTTGCCCTCCTCATGGCGTCCTCCATCGGCATTCCGTTAACATATGCCGCGCAAAGCACGCCGAGGTAGGTATCTCCCGATGCCGTCGTGTCCACCGCGTTGACGCGGGCGGCGGGGGCACGGTAAAGTCGTGTTCCCTCACGCGCAGCAGAACCGCCTGCTCCCAGCGTCACGACCGCACATCCCACGCCCCTCTTGATGAGAAGGTCCAGTGCCTGCCTGAGCGTCCCATCGTCTTCGGGGAGCACGCCGCAGATGGCCGCGCACTCGGTCTCGTTGACGCAGACGAGGTCTATGCAAGACCATACGTCCTGCGGGAGGTCCCGAGGTGGAGCGACGTTCACGACCACGTACATGCCGCGCCCGTGGGCATCCTGGATGGCTGCGCAGGTAGTAGCGTAGTCACACTCCATCTGCGTCAGGAAGACATCACCCGGTTCCGCGAGCCTGTCAAGGGCCTCCTTGACGTCTGCAGCGCTAAGCGAGTGGTTCGCGCCCGCTGAAAGAAGAATCCGGTTATCCCCGTCGACGCGACAGATCATGGCGATGCCCGTCCCCACACCCTCACGAAGGATGACCTCGTCACACTGGACACCATACGAGGCGACCCGGGCAAGGAGTAGATCGCCAAAGACGTCAGCGCCCACACTTCCGACAAGATGGGTCTTAACCCCCGCCTTGGACACAGCCACGGCCTGATTCGCCCCCTTGCCGCCCGGGTTGGAGAGGAAGTTCCTCCCGGGCAGCGTCTCGCCGCCGTAGGGAACCCGATCGGCCTCAATCGTCAGGTCCATGTTGAGGCTTCCAAAGACAATGACCTTTTTCATGGGCTATCGCTCCTTTGGGTTGATGGCTTTGCGGAAATAGGCGAAGGCAATGATGCCCAACATCATGGTGGCAGCATATATGAGCAGGAGGTTGGAATAGGTCGCCGTCTTGCCAGCTGCACCGATAAGGCTGAGGCCGGAAAGCGCCGTGGTGCCCATGATGGAGCCGAATATGGTAATGCCAATCGAGCCGCTGACGTTCATGACAGGATCGTTCGTGCCAATTCCGCAGCCAGCTTGCGAAGCACTCAAGGTGCCAGGCACCATGGTCGTGATGGGTGAGTACATGAGGCCCTGGCCTGCGTAGAAGAGGCAGATTCCCAAGGTGAACGGTACCATTCCGGCCTCAATGAGAAGGGAGGAGACCAGAAACCCAATGCACTGAAGGCTGCCAGCCAGAAAGATTGAGGGCGTACGACCGATCTTCTCCACGACCCTTCCCGAGCTAAGACAAAAAATCCCCGTCTCCGGCAAAGGCAGCGAGGAAGCGCATCTCACCCGAGAGAATCGCGGCGATATCGTCCTTGAGCTGTCGGTAATCGACCTCGCAGGAGTCGTAGTGCACGCGCCACCCACCGATACCCACTGCGTACTCGTTACCGAACCCCATCCATATGGCCTCGCCGCAGCGAGGGTTAGCGACATCGACTACGATCTCCTCGTCACAGAGACGGCCATAGCTTTCCTCAGCGTTATTGTGCTCCACGATCTCACAGCCATCGAAGATCGCCAAGATGTCGTCTCGACGCTCCCCAGGACTCTATCGGCAAGAACCAGTCGACGGCCCCGCTGCCATACCGGAGCCGTTCCTCGTGCAGGAGCCCATGGGCATGCGAAGCCGGTCGCCGTTAGGGTCGCCCACAAGCCAAGGGTTCGTGCCGTTCTCGTCATCCACCTCCTCCACCCATGACACACCGAAGACGATCCACTGGGGCTTGGCGTCGGCGGGAAGCTCCACCGTCGCGGCTAGGTCGGCAGCGGTCGCCTGGTAGTCGTACTCGTACTCGCCATGTCCCTGCGCGTAGTCCTCGAAGTCGTACTCCACGGCGATCACCAACCGCGAGCGACCATCGTCTATCTCGGTGGCCTCCAGCCTCTCGCCGCTTGCGAAGCCGCCCTCACAGCCATGCGAGGGGTCGAGCCTGCATGCGAGCGTGTGGGCGGCCCCGTCTGGCTCATGCCAATGAGCAATGCGCACGTTGCCGTCCACGGGATGCCAAGTCGCATAGTCGGAGCGGTCAACGACCTCCCAGAGGCCGTCGTGGGCATAGGGCCTACCGTCGAGCCAGAGCCCAACAACCCCAAGCGGTGTGGATATGCCCATAGCCGTGCTATCCACGACTTTCACCCCTCTCCCAAGGGCTCACGACCTCACGGCTCACGCGATGCCACTTACGAGCCTCTTCCGGAACGCTCTCGAAGCGCTCACCATAGACGAACTCACCGAGGGCCTTTCCGATCATCCCGGCAAGAAGTGACGTGTCGCTCTCGGGGAGCCGCATGTCGATGTTCGCCATCGCTATTCACCTTCTTCCCGGACGACGTAAGTCTCCTACCGCTTGATGCCGTCACTGTCACTGCTACCCAAGATGGCACTGCCCACAGCCAAAGAACCGTCGCTCGGACTCACCTCACGCATTGTGATCATCGTTTTATCAGAAAAAATCGTCCTCGCGCCCCCCCTGCCATCCGGAAGCAGCTCCTCGATGCCGCCTTGTGTTGTCCGATCATAGAAGATGACGCCCTTCGTGGGAAACCCCTTGATGGGCCGGTCGCAACTCAGCTGGTGCCGAGCGCTGGAAAGCGTCACCAAGCCTACTCTTGGAGCCCCACGCGCACAGGAACTAGTTGCGGCATACGCTCCACATCTTGAGCAGCCACGGGAAGTCAAATTGGCAAGCATACAAAGGGTCTTTACCTGCAAAGGTGCCAATCTGGCACCTTTGCAGGCCGTCGGAGAGAATACCAGACCGATATCTTGAACTCACAATCTGTGACCTTAGATCGCATGGAGGTGTGCTCACCCGGCGGGAAGATCGGTGTACCCCTGCCCGACGACGTCATCAAAAACCGCGTGAGAAACGAGGGACGCAACCCCATCATCGCCGATGTCTTCGACCGCATGAGCCTCATGGAGCGCCGAAGCTCCGGGCTTCGCGAGATCTGCACGACCACCGCCTCCGAGGACGCCTACAGACCGGAGTTCATGCCTAGGCTCGAGACGGGAGAGAACTGGTTCACGGTCACGCTCTACAACATGAACTACGTCGAGGCCGACACAGTCGGCACCCCCTCTTGCAACATCATGCCAGGCATCTCCACGTCTTTCTTCGACGCATTAGCCTGCTGAAGACATCGAGGCAAAGACGCGAGCTATCGTCATGCCGACGGTAACCTAACAGAGGTTTTCTCCATAGGTATAGCAAATGCAGAGGGCAGGCTGGCTCCGAGCCAGGCCATGGGGATATGCAGGGCAAGCCGACGCTGCCAAGATACCGTCGCTTGCTTGCGATCGTCGTGAAGGACCTCCAGGGGTATTTGACAGTGCGGACGGAACGCTTGGGGCCGAGTGGCAATGCTACTCGCACTGCTACTCGGTGGTGAACATACGAGGTGGAACGCTCAGGGGCGAGTGGCAGTGTAGTACTCACTGCCAAGCGGCACCGAGCGTACCGCATCGGAACGCTCGAGGGCAAGTGGCAGTGCGAACGGAACGCTCATGGCCGAGTGGCAGTGCGAACGGAACGCTCATGGCCGAGTGGCAGTGCCACTCACACTGCCACTCGCCGGTGAACGTACTGGGCAGTGCGCCATGCACTGCCAGACGGCATCGAGCGTACCGTATTGGTACGATCGGGGTCGAGTGGCAGTGCGTCCGGTACGCCGGGGGTCGAGTGGCAGTGCGTCCGGTACGCCGGGGGTCGAGTGGCAGTATAAGCTGGGACGGCTCCTTCGCGAGTAGCAGGCCACCTCTCTCTTCGTTGTTCTCTCTGTTAGACACAGCTTCCCTCATCCTTAGGTATGCGCCGGGGCGGGGATGGGGAACCTCGCCTCGTGTGGCACACCTAGGGTATCGAGCAGCTTCCTGACTGACCCCTCACGGTCGCGACATCCCCATCAGGCTCGCCCGCGGCACGCACACATCGAAGGGGAGCTCGGCGGAGGAGAGACCCCCTTCGGCGTGGCCCTTGCGGCCCCGTGCGAGGTAGCGCAGGTAGTTTGCCCTCTCGACCGCTGCCTGGTCGCGATCGCGCGGCACGAGGACGCACCGCCCACGTCGTGCTCCTCCCGCTCGACCACCGTCGCACGACCGTCCCACACGCCCCCCGAGCGTCATGTCGCCCACGTACGGGTACCTGCGGGCGTAAGCAGCCCAGAGGCCGAACATCCCGTCGTCGGAGGCCACCTGGGCCATCACCTCACGGTAGTTTCCCATCGCTGCGTGCGACCCGCGCTTCTCCACAGTGGCCGTTAAGGCATCCCTCAGTACGTCGGGTTTGGCTTCGTCCCTCCTTGTGAGCCACAGCGTGTGCAGGTCGTAGTAGTCGCGCGGCCGTGTGTTGGTCACGCTCCTGCTGATGGCGATCTCGAGCTTCTCGGCAAGCGTAGTGGCGAGCAGGTACGACATGATGGCGATGCTGCGGTCGTCGAATAGCAGCGGGCAGCTGTACTCGACTGACTCTGGCGTGATCTTGTCGCCCGTGGTCACGTCCACGGTCACTGGCGAGCTCATCTTCTCGTAGTTCACCAACAGGTGGACCCTGATGCCAGGGTAGTCGTCGGCCTCGCGTATGTCCTCGGTGCGCACGAACTCGAAAGAGAGAAGTCATTGTCAGCCTTCACGTCCACGATCTCCCGGAACGTCTTCTCGACGTTCTCATGAGTGAGCGGAAAGTCGCGCACGGTGGTGCCCAGGTCCTTCGTGCCGCGCTTGCCCACGCCGACAAGCGAGCTGATGAGCACTCCGTCCTTGATGACGATGTTGTCTCGCCACGTCGAGAGGGAGATGCGTTCCAGCAGTCTCTCGAGCAGGTAGCTCTGCAGCACCAGCTGCGAAAGGACGCCCTCAGCCTTCGCCCGGTTGCGGATGATGGCCTTGAGCTACATTGCGTTCTTCGTCCTCACAGCAGCACCTCCAGATAGCTTCGGATCTTCTTCTTCACTCAGAGCGCATGGGCGTAGCCAAGCAGCCTCTGGACGTCCTTGCTGCTGCGGGCGTATTGCTTCATGGCCGGGTTGACCACCTGCACGTCCACGATGCGCTGGCTGCGGACGACTTCGCAGAGCGTCCGCTCCAGGTCGTACGCCCGCACCTCGTTGCCATAGCTCGTCCTGACGCTTGCACGCCCCAGGTCGAGGACCTCATCGGCGCATGTCCTCACTTCGATGCCCGCCTCCCGCGCCTTGGTGGCCCGGTACGAGCGTGGGAAGGTCATGGTGAGCTGGAGGGGGATGCGATCGGTGTAGCCGTGCAGAAAGAGCGCCGTCCCGTCCGAGAAGGTTCCCTTGGGGAAGCGGAGCTGCGCCGCAAGGAACTCGTCCTCCCAGGCATCCGCCAGACAGTACACGCCGCGCTAGACGCGCTCGAGCTCTCCGGCCTTCACCATGTCCGAGATACGCGCGCGAGGGATGCCGGCCTCAACCACTTGGGCCGTCGTCACCATCTCGCCGTTCTCCTGCGCCAGATCGACGATAGCCTGCATGCCCATCGCCCCCTATAGCCCGTTTACATTGAAAAAAGCTCTTCGGGGGTTTGTGTGGGTTGCTGCCTCGGCGAAGACGCCAAGCTAGCGGCGGCGCCACTGGCGCAGGATCTGTTTTCCCTACCAGGCGAGAGGTGGCCACCGAGGGGACGCCGCCGGCACGCCATGGCGATTGAAGTACTCGTGCCACCCGGCGCGGCTCGCATCGCAACTCGCGCGACTCTCGCGTCGCAACAGTGTACACAAGTGCCCCAGAACGACACCGAGAGGTCATTTTCGCCGATCTGTGTACACTCCTGCGTTCCTACGTCTGTCCACAACGGCGCAACAGTGTACACAAGTGCCCCAAAACGGCTCCGAGAGACCGTTTTCGCCGATCTGTGCACACTCTTTTGCCCCCACGGCTGCTCGCGCGACCGAGCGGGGCCACAGGTCCCACGACGACGGCCCCATGGCCCCGTGACGCCAGCGCGCTCGGGCCTGAGGCCCACGCCGCCGGGGCGGTGACGCAACCACCCACACGAGCTCACGAAGCCTCAAAAAGATTCATCTGATATGCTCCCCAACGTGCTTCATAGTCGCAGGGTGTCGGGCCTCCTCCCACGCCTGGGACGCCCCCGGGCCGGCGCGGCCGTGGGCTGGGGGCCGAAGACCTCCCCGTGCAGCTGGTCGCGGCAGTAGTACCCCAGGCAGCAGTCGGCGACCAGGGCCGTCGTGGCGTCGCACCCTCGGTGCGAGTACCTCCACGAGAACTCGTCCGCGTACGCCTGCAGCCTCACCGTCGACAGGCCGTGGAAGGTCCCGGCGGCCCATGACTTGAAGTCGGGGATCACGTGGTGCACCGTGGGGAGGCTCGCGTCCCGCCCGTTCGCGTCGAACTTG
>ERZ772764.2096-NODE-2096-length-11922-cov-4.251032_pt1 | contig 11922 bp, 21 predicted proteins | sample MGYA00512163_ERZ772764 | MGnify/ENA primary metagenome ERZ772764 (study PRJEB29015, sample SAMEA2737903) | human oral metagenome | biome: human oral; feature: human-associated habitat; material: dental | place: China | collected 2094 ...
TGTTTAGCTGTACATTGAGAAACATAATTGTATCAATTCAATGTTATCCCCTACATTGAGAAAGGTATTTGTTAATTTATTTTAACTCATTAGTCTTATAAAGTCAACAATTTTTTGAAAGCCTTTCTAAAGGTAGAGATTTAACCTTTTATATTTCTTTTCATTAACTATAATACACTTAAAATGATTGTATTTACCACTATTTTAGGAATAAAATTAATTTATTATAGAACTTTCCTTTTATTATTAATGTACAATAAGTTCAACATTAGATAATATACACACTTTGACTAATTAAGGTCAATTATAAAGTTAAATGTATGATATAGTATTTTATAAGTTTATATTGATTTGGTCAAAGGATATCTTAAATACTCAAGGGGCTGTTACAAGCTGATGATAAAAATCATCAATTTGCAACAGCCTAAAGCCCCAAAGAACTTGGTAAATATATGTGGCTAATAAAAGTACATATTTCCCAAGAAGCTCCCACTTCTACAAGTGGGAGTAGTTCACTTTATAGTAAATATAAAAAAATTAAAATAATAATTTTACCAGGTGATATTGTAAATAAAAGTTTTAAACTAAGAAAATATGGACATTTAAAAAAATTGAAAGAAAAAATGAATTTACTTGGTAAAAATATATAAAAAACTTGTAATATTGGAAAAAATAAGGTATTATTAATTCATAAAGCTTGAAATTATAGCTATGAACCTTAAACATGAAATGTTTTGAAATTCTAATTGTTCTTTGGTTCTTGTATAAGGGAATGTAATGAACCTTAAACATGAAATGTTTTGAAATAAATTTAGCTAAAAAGCAACAGATTTATTTTTAATTATGAACCTTAAACATGAAATGTTTTGAAATTTAAATATGCCTTCTTTATATATTAATAATAAATTTATGAACCTTAAACATGAAATGTTTTGAAATTTTTACATAAAATGTCAATACATTTTTTAAATAATTATGAACCTTAAACATGAAATGTTTTGAAATTTTATTTCATCTCTATTCCAGTTATAATTAGCTGCTATGAACCTTAAACATGAAATGTTTTGAAATTAGCTACTTTTAAAACACAAAAAGAAGCTGAAACTTATGAACCTTAAACATGAAATGTTTTGAAATAATGATAAGGCAATTTTGCTAGAAGAGTATGTTTATATGAACCTTAAACATGAAATGTTTTGAAATTCATTTGCTGTATAGATAAGTTAGCAAATGGATTTATGAACCTTAAACATGAAATGTTTTGAAATTTCCCTTATATAATATTTCCAATTTTTCTAATGCTATGAACCTTAAACATGAAATGTTTTGAAATAAAGATATTATTATAAATGGTTGTTATTTCTCTAAAAATGAACCTTAAACATGAAATGTTTTGAAATATAAATTACTATCAAGAGATATATTGTAAGTTATCCATGAACCTTAAACATGAAATGTTTTGAAATTTTTTTTCTTTACATTCTAAAACATATGCTAAACTATGAACCTTAAACATGAAATGTTTTGAAATAGTAAATGGAAAGACAAGCAAGATATAGATATAGAATGAACCTTAAACATGAAATGTTTTGAAATATAAAACCTCAAATAATGTCTATTAGTTTTTAACAATGAACCTTAAACATGAAATGTTTTGAAATGTTTCTAAACTCCAATTTTTAAAATTTTCAGAGCTTATGAACCTTAAACATGAAATGTTTTGAAATTTGTACATAGATGGTAATCCATCTTTTGCTGTTGATATGAACCTTAAACATGAAATGTTTTGAAATATATATCAATGAGCTTACTCGTAATGCTGGAAGTGAATGAACCTTAAACATGAAATGTTTTGAAATGTTGTTGAGGACAATGCTTTTGTTACTGATGAATATATGAACCTTAAACATGAAATGTTTTGAAATGTACCTAAAAGTTTGCAATGGTTATATAATCCTTAATGAACCTTAAACATGAAATGTTTTGAAATAGCTGGGGAGCTTGTGTTTGTGGGCTATGATTATAATGAACCTTAAACATGAAATGTTTTGAAATAGCCAATTTCTTATATCCCCGAAAAAAACAGCTTTAATGAACCTTAAACATGAAATGTTTTGAAATTTCTAACCCCAAGCCATCGAACAAACCCTTGACTATGAACCTTAAACATGAAATGTTTTGAAATTTTGCCAAAATGCTTCTACCCCAAAATGTTTTAAAGATGAACCTTAAACATGAAATGTTTTGAAATATTTTAAATTCCTTATATTGTTGTCCTCCAATTAAATGAACCTTAAACATGAAATGTTTTGAAATAGGGATGTTAAAAGGTCTAAGATATGGGCTAATATCATGAACCTTAAACATGAAATGTTTTGAAATATTTAAAAGAGTTATAAGGCTATAATTTAAAGTTTTATGAACCTTAAACATGAAATGTTTTGAAATTTAACATCTAGTTCAATGAAAGAAAAATCATTATTCAATGAACCTTAAACATGAAATGTTTTAAAAGTTAATATCTTTATTACTCTCTGCATAAGTTTTCCACATGAACCTTAGGAATATTATGGGATTATCATAAAATAATGTAAGGTAGAATAGATCAAAAAGTTGATAAGGAAACCTATAATAAAGATATGAAGTACCTAGAAAAAAGAAGTGATGAGAGAGACAATGAAATCAAAGATTTGATTAAAGACTTAAAAGTTGATATGAAAGATAGATTAGATTATATCAAAATGGATATTAATTATCTTAGAAATAGAGATTGTAAGGGAAATAAAAAAGAATAAGATATAAAAAAAGTTCAGTAAAATAATTAGCTGAACTTTTATTATAATAATTTTTGTTATCTAACACCAGTTATTTAATAATATTTTAAAATAATGATTTTTAATAAATAACAAATAAGTAACAAAAAAAGTATCAGAATACAAAAAAGCCCTCAACTTTTTTCAAGTTCGGGCTTTTTTGTAGAAATTAAACTATAATTCATAATTGCTTTTTTAACATCTCTATATAGCATAAATTCAAAACTTATGGTGTAGATAAAATTATATAAAAATAATTAATGAATAACAAATAAGTAACAAATTATATTTTATTAATTGCATCATGATAGTTTTTTAAAGTCTTATGAATATATTTTTCAGATGTTATTTTATAACTACTATGCCCTGTTAATTTTATAATTATTTCTTTGTCTATTTCAGCATTTGATAATAATGTTGCGAATGTATGTCTACAATCATGAGCTGTGTGATATTCAATTTCTAAATCTTTCATAAGTTCTCTAAACTCATAATCATAAGTATCATATGTTAATTTAGCTCCATCATATCTAGTGAATAAAAATTCTTCATCAGGATCATATCTTTTCTTTATTATATCATATATTTTATCAGAAATAGGGAGCTTTCTTATTCCTGCTTTACTTTTAGATTTTGTAATATCAATATATCTTTCTTCAAGAAAAACTCTTTCATTTTTTATATTTAGAAGTTCACTTGGTCTTAATCCAGTATAACAATCTACTAATATAATATCTAGTATTTTAAATCTATCAATATCTTTATAAAGATTATTCCAAAGTTTTTGTAAATCTTCTGCTGTAAATATTCTATTTCTATCACTTGTTTTCTTTCCTTTTTCTTCACTTGGAAGTTTCAAAAAGCTAACATATTCTTTTTGGCAAAAATCATTTAATAATGCAAAGTCAAAAAGTTGTTTCCAGAACGATCTTAAATTTCTTAATGTTCCTTTACTCAAATCAAGTTCATTTAAAATCTTTTGTAATAAAATACCATTTATACTTTTTATATCTAACTTATGTAACTTCTTACTATTATTAAAATAAGAAGTGTAATTTCTTAATGAAGTATCTGCAGGTTTTTTATTTTCTAGCCATATTTTATATAAATCTTCAAATAATAAAGTTTTTTGACTTTTAGGAACTTCAATTCCTTTTTCTTTATCTTCTGAAATTTTATTATTAAAATATCCTATTCTAAATGCTTCAGCTTCTTTCTTAGTAGCAAAAGTTTCAATTAATGGTTGATAATAGCCTTTTTCAGTGTATACACCTTGTCCTTTTAATGCATAAGGTTTTCTTCTTTTTCCACTTAATTTAACTATTGTCCCCATGCCATTACTAGCTTTCATTATAAACTACACCTCCTTTTTTAAAATATTATTTTTGAGGTTATCTTTCTACTCCAAAGAATTTACAAAGTTCAGCTTCATCTATTAAATAATCTCCTCTTAATTTATCTTCATCTTTTTTATAAAAGCACTTAGGTATTTTACCAGTTTGAATATACCAACACAAGCTAGCTTTACTAACCCCTTTATCTTTTACTAACTCTAATGCTTTTGGTATTTTTATTATTGACATTAATCCTCCTTTACCCACTCTAATGCTTTAATTCTAACTTTATTTTGACTTATTTTTATATTTAATAAACTTCTTTTAGCTCCATTATTAACAACTGTAACTTCTTCTTCTAGATCCGATATTAATTTATTTAATCTGTCTATTTCAAATTGTATTTTATCTATTGTTTTCATTATTTTTACTCCTTATTTTTCTGAATTTAGTCTTTTTTCAATAATATTTATATTTTTTTTTATCAACTCAATTCCTATTCCATGCATTCCTAATTCTTTAGCAACAATTAAAGTAGTACCACTTCCTAGAAATATATCTAACACAACACCATTACATGGACAACCTGCAGATATACATCTTTTAGCAAGTTCTTTTGGAAAAGTTGAAAAATGAGCTTCTTTTATCCCCACAGTTCCAATACTCCAAACTGTCCTCATGTTTCTACCTTTTTCACTTACAATATTTATCCATTCTTTACCTTCTCTCATTCCACATTTACTTTTACCTGCTTCTAAATATTTATGGGAGTTAGGTATTTTTCCATCTTTAAAAGAGTTTAAAGTTTTATCTGCATAAGGTTCATACAGTTTATTAAAATAATATTTTTCTTTTTTTGTAAAAAAGAATACTTCCTCATAGTCATTGGTAAACCTATCTTTTACACTTTCTGGCATTACATTTGTTTTTTGCCAGATAATTTTATTTCTAAGGATCCAACCTCTATTAATCATCTCTATCATAAACATTGCTGGTATTCCAACAAGACTTTTCTTTTTGGCCATGCATTTTGTTTTCTTTAAAATTTTATCTTTAACATCTTTATAAAAACCTCTTCTTCCTAATGTACTAATGCTATTACTGTGGCTATAACTATCTCCTAAATTTACAAATAAGGTTCCTGTATCTTTGAGAACTCTATGACATTCATCAAAAATATTACAAAGATTTTTAATGAATTCTGCAGGTGTTTCTTCTAAACCCAGTTGTCTATTATCTCCATAATCTCTTAATCTCCAATACGGAGGAGAGGTGACTATACAATCTACAGAGTTAGATTTTATTTTTTTTATTTCTTCTCTTACATCTCCATGCATTATTTCCATTTATTATTCCTCCCATATTATTCTCAATCCAGGTTGAGAGTCTTTAATTTCTAAAGTTATCCCTTTTTCTGTTGTAATTAAATAAATAGTTCCATCATCTTCTATTTTCTTTTTTATTTCTTTAATAATTCCACTTTCATAAAAAGTGTTTGCTGCTCCATAAGCATTTTTACCAATAGTATATACTTCGCTATGATATGGCATTTCTACATTTATTTCTATTATCTTTTTCATTATTCCTCCTTAAATGCTTTGAAATGATTAGTATATATTTTCTTTAGTTCTTTTATTTGCCTATCATCTAGGTATATTCCTGCTAAATGATATTTCTTACTAAATTCACTTTTTCCTATTGTATGGCATTCAGTATGATGTTCTCTACATAGACACATGTATCTAAGCTCTCTACCATCATCAAACTTATATCCACCAATTCTAGCAACATTATCATAATGTTCTAACTCTCCTGGTTTTCCACATATTGCACAAACTTTATTTTTAAGACATATATAGTTAAATGCTCTTTCATAATCATCTGCCATTGAATCTCTTATATCCATTTTTAATGGAATACAATAGTAAACACAAATTTCAAAAAGCCATTTTACAAGGTCATTTGCCTGTTGCTGTGATAAGCAAGGCAATGCTAAACTAAAAGTCTTATTTTCTATTAGTGTACTTTGAAGAGATTTAGCAAATATGTCTTTTAAATCTTTTTCAGCTTCTTTAATAGTTTTATATCTATTTTCTTTTAGAAACTTAGAAAAGTATACAAGAGGAGATTTCAGAGGTTTTAAATCATATTCTTCTAAAAATCTCTCTTTTATTTGTTTTTTAGTTTGCTCTAAATCTAATCTATGTGCTGAACTTCCTGCTTCTTGCCCTGTAAAGAAGTTAGATATATCTCCTAATATTGCATATATTAATTCTTGGGTTTCTCTTGTATACATTATCTACTCCTTAAATCTTCTTAAAATCAAAGTTATAAAATTCATCTTCTAAAAATGCTTTTATCTTATCAACATCATTTGTTGTTAAATCTTTTATTGTAAAAATATAACTAGCAGTTGTATTAAGATTATTTTCAGTTTTTATAGTTTCTTTCTTTTCTACTGCTACAGGCTTTATTTCTTCATTTTTCTTATTTTTTTCAATTTCTTTTGTGAAAATTATTTCAATTTCTTCTATAATTTCAGTTAGTTCTTTATCAACTAAGAACATAAAATTTGATATTTTTAAATTTAGATCTAGTTCTTTATTTTTCTTTTCTATTGTCTTTTGAATAAAATCAATTCTTTCTTCTTTAATTTTTTGTAATTGTTTTTCCTGGTCTTGTGAATTTTTTAATAACTCTGCTCTTTGTTCTAAGTCTTTTATAGTATCTTTTTCTTTTTGCCCTTTATTTAAGTATTTTGAATTTATTGTTAATTGAGAAGCATATTTAACTTCTAATCCATACTTATTAACAACATCTTCAATTAATAATTTAACTTCTTCTTCTTTTTGTTTTTTTCTATTCTCTTCAAATAAATTTAATTGTTCTCTAATTGGATCAGAAACATTTTTTAGAATTTCAATTAAATCTTTACATTTAGCTTCAAATTCTTTAATAGGTTTTTCCATTGCTTTTTTATTATCTAATCTGTATTTATCAATTTCTTTCTCTAATTTTCCTAGCTCATTTTTAACATCAATCATTTCTTTTTCATTTTCTTCTGTAACAATTAAATTTTTGTATTTTTCTGAATATTCTTGTAAAGCTTTTTTTACATCATCAAAGTTAAAATTAATCACTGCTGGTACTTGACTAATTGTTTTTATTTCCATTTCCTGCACTCCTTATTTTTTAAATATTTTATTGTAAACTTTTCTTAGTTGCTCATCTGACATTTGCCAAATTTCATCAACTTCATAAAAATTTAACATTCTTTCAAATTTATCTCCATTTATTACTTCTTTTATTTTCTTTATCATATTACTTCTATCTTCTGAAGCATCTTTTAGTTTATTTTCTTCTGTTTTTTCTTTTTTTATTCTCATCATAATTAAATCATGAAGAATAACTAAATCTTTATAATTAGCTTGATCTAATAATTTTATTTTTTTATTTTTTAAAAATTTAGATAATTCTTCAGGTGTTATATTCTTAGCAATAATTTCTACTAACATTTCTTTATCTTCTGTACTCTCTTCATCTTCTCCATTATTAGTTATATCACTGTCTTTTGTATCATCAATTGCAAATAATCCATTAAGTGCATATTTTCTTGCATAGCTTGAACTAGCACCTGTTATTTGACTGCCATCCATACCTTTCTTATTTTCTTCTTCTCTTGCAAATGCAGAGGCTTTTATAACTTCTTCTGGCTTTTCAACATTTACAAGAGTAATTGTTGCTTTTATATATTTCTTTCCAATTATTTCTTGTGTAGTAGTTGTTTCTTCCTTTTCATCTCTTATAACCTTTTTGATACTTCCATTTGTATCAACAACTTCATCTGAAATATACATTGCTAATTTATGTTTTTGTAAAACAGGTTTCAAAGCTTCAAGAATATCTTCACAACTTCTATACTTATAATTTCCAAATTTATTAAACTGTCCTTTTGGTGCTTTTAGTTCAACCTGAACATTTAAAAGTTTTTCATAAATATTCATTTTTCCTCCTTACATTAAATCTTCTAAAATCTCAAATACTCTATTAAACTTAAACTTTACATATTTCCATAAAGATATTTTCTTAACTCCTATTATTGGATTTTTTATAAATAATTCTTTATTCATTTCTTTTATACTCAGCATTGATTTCTTCACTCCTTTTGACAATTAACATTATTTTTACAGCATCTATTAATTTTGTATTACCAGGAAAAGTTAATACTTTATTAAGTCTGTTAAATTCTCTCCAACTAATCATTTTTCCCTCCTAAAACCCATTCTAATTGTTCTATGGCAAATCTTAATTCACTTGCAATTTCTCTAAAAAAATCACTATTTCTATGTTCTTGCTTTATTTCATCAACTTCTTTTTGTAAAGTTGCTATTCTGTTTCTTATCTCTTTTTCATTTCTCATTTTTTCTCCTCCATAGATTTGATTTCTTCTGAAATAATTGACCATAATCCAGAAGCTCCATATTTACCAAAATTTCTTAAAATAATTGAATGCCCATTTTTATCAAATATTTCAATTATTCTTAATTTATAGTTAATTGATACTTTAAATTCTCCAACTTTGTCTTCTAAATTTAGTCCTTTTACTAAGTTGTTAATATATTCTTTGTTTTCATTTTCTTTATTCCAAAAATCTAAATCTGCTCCTTTCTTTTCTATCCATAATCTTTTAATTTCATAAGATAAATTCTCTAACATTCCATCAATAAATTCTTTCTTTAACATTCTTATTCACCTTCCAATTCTCTTATTTCTTCTACAACTCTTTTTAAAATTTGAGTACAAGCTAAATTATGTCCTTGAATTGTAAAAGATTTTAAACCTTGCTCATTTGCCTCTTTTATCATTTTTCTATTTTCTTTTTTTTGATTATTTATGTATTTGTATATTTTTTCTATTAATCTTTCTCCAATTTCCTTTTCTATATAACTCATATTTTCCCTCCCATTCCCTTATAAAGTTTTTTAAGTTGATTTATTGCTTCATCCTTTTTTGGATGCTGACTATTTGCAATTTCTTTTTTTCTACTTTCATACCAATTTTTAGCCTTTTCTCTGTTACAATAATGACTTTGGTTTATTCCTAATAATCTTAATTGAGTTGCTCCATTTGTTTCCACAAGGATAAAAATTAATTTAGCTTCTTCATTTTTAAAATATAGTTCCTCCATTTTCCCTCCTATAAAAAATCTTCCATAGATAGTCCTCTACTTTTATAAGGATATCTTCTTTCATATTCATAACTAGCTACATCAGTTAAATGTTCATTGATAATATTTTCAATATCATTTATCTTCTTCATAAAATCTTCAAAACTTATAACTTTAATACTGTTTGGATATGTTCCATAATCTCCTGTTAGTTCAATGTTTATTTCTCCAACCTCCTCTATGTTGTCCCAGTTAGCTACAATACTAAGTTTTTCACATTCCCAGTAAGCTAAATCAGGGAGATTAAAATATTTACTTATTTCACTACCTTTTATATCTGGTAAATTATTTAATTCTTTATCATATTGGTATAAAGTCCATTCACTGTTAGTAAACTCTAAAACAAAGTTTTTCATTTCATTACTCCTTAACTTATATAAGTAAAAATAACTTATATAACCTTTTAAAAAAATATAACTTCTATTTGCTTATATATTATAACTTAATTTTACTTATGTCAAGTATTTTTTTTAAAAAAATAAAAAAAATAGTTAATTTTTTACAAATATTAGTGTAAAATACTTATATAATTAAATTTTTTTAAGAGAGGTCTTTTATATGAAAACAACAGGAGAAATTATTAAAAGAAAAAGGGAAGAACTTGGAATAACAGCTGAAAAATTAGGAGAAATGACAGGAGTTACACAAGCTTATGTAACTATGTCTGAGAATAATTCTACAAAGCCAAGTAAGGCTTTCTTAGAAAAAATTAAAGAAATTTTACATATAACTTTGGAAGAAGAAAAGCAAATAAAAGAATATGAGGAATTTAGAAGATTACCAGAAAAATTTCAAAAAAGATTAATATCGTTAGAAAAAGGAATTTTACCAAAATATAAAGAGTTAGATACAAGAGGGAAAACCCAATTTGAAGAAGTCATTGAACAGTCAGCACTGATGTTTAATGATGAAAGCATACCTGATGAAGATAAAGAGAAAGTATTAATGGCTATTCAGTCTGCATTTTTTCATGCAAAAGAAAAAAATAAGAGAAAGAAATAATAAGGCTGGTGATTAAATTGAATATAAAATTGAGAGTATTAAATTTAATTGCGAGGCATAGAACTAGAAATCCATTTAAGTTAGCTAGATTATTAAATATAGAAATAGTTTATGAAGATTTGGGAGAAATAAGAGGATTTTTTAAGAAAATTTTAAGAAGAAAATTCATATTCATTAATAATAAGTTAAGCGAATTTGATCAAAAGTTAGTTTGTGCACATGAACTTGGGCATGCTGTTCTACATTCTTCAAATAGGATACAATTCTTAATAGACAATACTAAACTATTAAGAAAGAGTAGAATTGAAGATGAAGCTAATTTATTTGCTAGTTGGCTTTTATTTCCTAGTGATGATGTAATAGAAGAGTTTGAATTTAGGGAAACTGAAACTAATTTTTGGATGTTTGAAGAAATAAAAAGGTTAAGGGGGTAAAATTTCAGTTGGAACAAATACTTAAAATAATAGAGATAGTTGGAACTTTTTTAGGATTATGGCTAATTTGGAAACAATTAAAAGATAGTAATGAACAATTGAAGTTAAATAGAAAAGACTATGATTCAAGATTTACTTATCAAAAGAGAGAGAAAGCTATTGAATTAGCAAAAGAATTTGAAAGATTTCTTGAAGATAATTTTTTAATCTTTACTTTAATATCTAAAACAAAAATTATTAATTATATGCAAGAATTAGATTTAGATAGTGGTTATAATCGTTTAGTAGACTTTGATGTTCGTGAACTAAAAAAATTATTTAAGGACTATGAGAAAGATAAAGAAAAATATAATATAATGTCTAATATAGATGATATGCCTGTTGCTGATATTTACATAATTATGAAAGCCTATAATGAAAATAAATACACGCAAGATAAATTTGAATATTTTTATTCTAACTCTTTTAGGCAATTTGATTTCAAAACAGAAATTGAAACTTTAAAGGATCAAAAATTAAAAAGGTATAGATTACAATATAATGCTGATTTGCCATTTTTTATGAGTAGTATGTTTAATGATATAGATTCAATATTTACTGATAATTTAAATAAATTAGAATATTTTTCGATGAATTTTATAGCAGATATTGCTGATGATAATATTGTATATCATTCATTACATCAAATATTTTTATCATATGTAGAGATATGCTATTTTCATATAGCAGAATTAAATTCAAAAGGTGCAAAAGATAAATACTACACTAATACAATAGAATTATATAAAAAATGGAAGAAAAGATATTTAGAAGATGTAGAAAAAGAAAGGAAAGCTCAAGAAGTTATAAACAAAGTTGATATAAATCATACAAAGATATAATTTATTTGAAATATATATTTATATATGATATTATATTGAAAAGGAGTTTATGGTTTATGAGGAGGGATTAGAATGTGGCATGAAGTAATTGATATGGTAAAAGGCACAGGAAATTATACGGAAAATCGATTACGATTTCTCCAAGTTTAAGAAAGCATCTTTTTCACAGTCGGGTTGCTGCGTCAGGGCAAGCCTTATCGACAGCGAAATCAAAGCGTTCTTCGCCGAGCA
>ERZ772764.2100-NODE-2100-length-11896-cov-19.051938_pt1 | contig 11896 bp, 10 predicted proteins | sample MGYA00512163_ERZ772764 | MGnify/ENA primary metagenome ERZ772764 (study PRJEB29015, sample SAMEA2737903) | human oral metagenome | biome: human oral; feature: human-associated habitat; material: dental | place: China | collected 2094 ...
ATCCGCAAAATCGTGCTTACGATAAGCCCGAAAATGCCTAAATATACGCTAAGCCACTTTTTAAAACAAAATTCCGACCGAAATTCTAATACACGCAAGCATTATCAACCGTGCAGAAAAGTTACGACTTCATGTTCTTTTGGTAAATTTTCTCTACCGTCAATACCGCGATTGCCATATTCCGTTAGAACTTCTTTTAAAATTTTATAAAGCTCGTCCAATGAAATTCCGTCAATACTAGAATTTATATTTTCTAGCTTATATTTTATAAAAAACGGATTATCGACTAGCATTTTACTTGTAGTCTCGTCATAAATTCGCCTTATATCAAGCTCAATAATATTGCCCTTATAACATAAAATATAAATCTCCTCACCCGTAAATCCATCTCGCGGATCTGGTAAGCATGGATCGCAAACGAACATAAACCAAATATCTCTCTGCCTATCGACGACCCAATCAAGCTGCTCTATAGCCATATCGCTCAAAGGTGTTCTGCAACGATATTTTATTCTATATTTATTCACGATATTTACGACATTATATTTCTCCAAGTCCTCTTTCGAAATATATTCTGCTACAAACGCCACTTTATCCCCTTTTCTTTAAATTTTTGATATAAAAGTTACTTGAATATTTTCTTTTGGGATAATAGATCCTCCATCGCCATATTCATTTAAAATTTCTTTTAAAATATCCACAATCTCGTGTTTCGGTATATTCCCGATATCGCTTCTTATGGATTCTAGTTCATATATTATTCTAAATGGATTATCCGTAACTTTTTTACCAGTATTTTCGTTGTTTATATCTCTTAAATCGATCTCTATATCTTTACCTTTATAGTGCAAAAGCCATATATCCTCGCCGCTATAGTTCATATCTCTAGGATCTCCGATAGTGATACTGCGCGCTGAAAAAAGCCAAATACCTCTTTCTCGATCTATACACCAGCTTCTTGAATTTAAGCTCACCCAATCAAGCTCGCCCTGATAATATTTTTCGCATATCTCATTGCACGGTTTTAGTAAGTCGTATTTCTCGATATCCTCTTTTGAAATACGCTCTGTAACAAACGCCATTCTCTACTCCTTAAGAATTTATAATTTTAGACTGCTTGCGGGTTGCCGCCGTCTTTTGCTCTTGCGACAAATCGTTTAGCCATTTGCGCAAATGGCTAAATATACGCCAAATTTCATCTTTCTGCGCCGCGTAAATTTTAAAATTTTGCTTTTATGTAGGCGCTGTTTTCTTGCGGGTCTCTCGCCGATAACTCGCCGCCTGTAGTTTAGATGAAATTTTAAAATTTCGCCGTCCGCGCGCGCGGATAAAAATTTAAAATTCCACGCTGCATAACACGAGCGGACGAAATTTTATAAAATTTTACCGCCGCAAATCAAAGCGCAAATAAACGCGCTAGCGCACAGAAATCGCGTGAATTAACAAAAGTCGCGTTTAAATTTCATCGATAAATTTATAAATTTCGCCTACGCTTCGGCGGTTTCGTTTTCGTCGATTACGGCTTGCATCGTGTCTCTGGCGTGCTGCAGCCAATCTTTATCGCTCGTATCGAGCAGGTCTAGGTAGATGATTTTGACGTGTCCGCTGTGGACGGTGAAATCGTGAGAGTTTGCGATGTGCTGCGTGCCGATGAGCACCACTGGCTGGACGCGCAGACCAAGCTTGCTAACGATCGCTTTGGCGCCGCTTTGGAATTGCAAAAGCTGCGTGCCGCGATGTCTAGTGCCCTCGGGAAACATCGTGATGACGCGCCCTTCGCTCACGCGCTGCTGCACTTCGTGCACGATCCGCACCAGATCGCGCGGATTTGAGCGATCGACCTGGATCATCTTCGGAAGAGTGATGATTTTGCCGATGATAGGGATGTCTGCGATCTCCTTTTTAGCGATCCAGCAGATATCGGCGGGATGAGTCTCTTCAAGCACGACGATATCCATTATGCTTTGGTGGTTGGCGATTACTAGCTGCGCGCGCGGATCGGGGGTGCCTATGATCTGGATATCGTACCCGATGCCGTAGCGCTGGAAGCGCCCCCAAATGCGGCGGAAGCGGCGATGAGAGGAGTTTTTCACCGCCATGGCGATCACGACGCAAACGACGGTAAAAATAAACCAAATCGCGTAAAATAACGCTCTAATCCTTGCTAAGCTCATCTTTTTTAACCCAGCCGATCTTGTTGCCGCCCAGCATGATTTTATAAAATTCCTTATTCGTACCCAAAATTTCAACCTTTTCGGGATTTTTAGTCACGTAAAACACGGTGGAGCTTTGCATAGGCAAAATTCTAACCGGGGAATTTTGCGCGATACTGCCCGTGCCGTAAGGTCTTTGCGCGTAGAAATTTACTGCCAAAATCAGCACCGCAAAGATGAGCGGCGTGATATTTTTACTAAGTAGAAACATCACCAAAAGCACGGCAGCTAGCGTGTAGATCGCGATCTGCTTGTAGGCTTCGAACTTGCTCTCTTTCGGATTTAGACCGATCTGCGTGCTAAGATCCTCAGCGCGCGGATTAAGCTCAAGACCGAAATTTTCAAATTTTTTAGTATTAAGATTAAAATAGCTGAAGTCTAAATTTGTGATATTTTTATCCACGACTGCGAAATAATATCCGCTCTGGCTCGCGTATGTGCCGCGCACGGAGTCCACACCCTGCTTGATAATGGCGGGATTATCTATGCTAAAAGCGCTGATTGCGCCGTTTCTGATACCAAGATCGAGCGTGAGTAAATTTGAAGCGTCGTCAAATTTAGTAGTTTTGTAGTTTTTAAGTTTCAGCTCGTCAGCTACGATATGCGAAAAATTAGGCTTCGTGTCAAGCTTCATAAATTCCGGATTATCAGGTTTGATAGAGCTTTTTTCAAAGAATTCTCCGTTGCGCTGCAAGGTCAAAACGAGCTCATTTATCTTATCGCTCTTATCGCTTGCCGCAAACCACAGCGTCGTCTCAAACATCTCGTCGCCCTCAATCCACGTAAGATTATCGGCATTAAGCCACTTCATACCATTGGTGCGGCTGATCTCCAGCTTTGGCTTAACGGTGATTTTCTGCCCCAAATATACGGCGAAATCAATCTTAAAAATTTGATTGCAATACACCTTTCTAGGCATTCCACTGGCTTTTAGCGTAAGCTCTTTGGGCTTAATGTCCTGATAGACCTTATCGTCGGATACGTCAAGATCGACTTCGTTAGTAGGCGCCAAAGCCTTAAGATCGTCGATACTTAGATTATCCATCGACATAACCTCTTTTTTATTATACTTCAGCATCACCTTGGAATTATCGCGCGTCTGCGGCTCGTCGGGCTTATCCTCAGCTTTTTTCGGCGCGTATTTACTTAGATCGTCAAGCGAATCGATCTCAATCTCCGGCGCAGCAAACGCAAGCGTGCAGACACCTAAAATAGTAAGAATTTTTTTTAGCAAATTAAGCCTTTTAGCATTTTCTCTCCGTCCGTGCCACCCAAAATAGGCTCTATCGCGCGCTCAGGATGCGGCATCAGGCCGAAAATCTTTTTGTTTTTATCGCAAATCCCGGCAATTGCGTCCACTGAGCCGTTCGGATTTAGATCCGCGCCGTTTGCGTCGCAATATTTTAGCAGCACGCAATTCTCGTCGTATAGCGACTTTAGCGTATCCGCAGGCGCATAATAGTTTCCCTCGCCATGCGCGATCGGGATATTTAAAATTTCGCCTTTCTCGCAACAGTGCAGAAATTTATTATCGTTTGAAACGACGCGCAGATGGTGGAATTTTGAGATGAAGCTTAAATTTATATTTTTATTCATCGCGCCTGCGAGCAAGCCTAGCTCCAAAAGCATCTGAAAGCCATTACAGATGCCTAGGATATAGCCGCCGCGCGCAGCATGAGCGAGAACCGCCTTCATCACCGGGCTAAATTTAGCAATAGCGGCCGTCCGCAGATAATCTCCGTGGCTAAAGCCGCCGGGAAGCACGATCAGATCGGCGTTTATGTCGGTTTCTTTATGCCAGATTATCTGCGTTTCGCAACCAAGCTTATCAAAGGCGTATTTGGTATCGCGCTCACAGTTGGTGCCTGGGAAATTGACGATCGCTACCTTCATATCACGATCTCGTAGTCTTCGATGACGGTGTTTGCCAAAATTTCATCGCACATCTTAGCGACATCGGCATAAATTTTATCCCTATCCTCGCCATCTAGCTCAAGGACGATCTGTTTGGCTACGCGCACATCTCGCACGCCGCTAAATCCAAGCGAAGCGAGGGCGTGCAAAACCGCCTTGCCCTGCGGATCGAGCACGCCCTGCTTAAGCCTTACGTTTACGATTACCTTCATCGCTTATCCTAAAATTCTACGCAAGACCTCTTCGTAGGCCACTTTTACGCTACCAAGATCCTGTCTGAATACGTCCTTGTCGAGTTTTTTATCGGTTTGTTTGTCCCAAAAGCGGCAGCTATCGGGGCTGATCTCATCTGCAAGTAGGATATTTCCGTCCTTATCCCTGCCAAGCTCGATCTTGAAATCCACGAGCTTTAAATTTCGCTCGTCGAAAAATTTAATCAAAATTTCATTGATCTTGCGCGCGATCTTTTTGAGCTCGTCAAGCTCGCTTTGGCTCTTTACGGCGCCAAGCAGCAAGCAATGCTCGTCGTTTAGGATCGGATCGCCCAGCTCGTCGTCTTTATAGCAAAACTCCACCAGCGTAAACGGAAGCTTCGTGCCCTCTTTGATGCCTAGGCGCTTTGTAAGCGAGCCGGTGGCGATATTGCGAGCGATGATCTCAAGAGGGAAAATCTTGCATTTTTTTACGAGCTGCTCGGTCGGACTGATCGTCTCAACAAGCGCGGTGGCGATGCCATGCTTTTTAAGCAGATCGAAAATCAGCGTCGAAATTTTACAATTCAGCGCGCCTTTGCCGCTCTCTTCGGCTTTTTTGACGCCGTTAAACGCCGTCAGCGAATCTTTAAATTCCGAGATCAAAAGGTCGTCACTTTCGTTAACCGACCACATCTTTTTGCCCTTGCCTTCGTAGATGAGCTCTTTTTTGGTAGCTTGCATCACACTCTCCTTACTTGATGTTTAGAATTTTTATCGCGTCTATTGCGGTTTTTAACTGGATATCGTTATTAATCTGCTCTGCGGTGATGAAACTTTTCTCATCCTTTTTCTGAGCATCTTTTTTCTTGGTCTCTACCTTGGCTAACTCGCCTTGCAGGTGCTTTTTGAGATCAGCTTCTTTTAGCGAGAATTCATCCTCGTCGCGGCTCGGCACCTTGCCCGGCGCCACTATGAGATCAGGCGTCACGCCCACCGCTTGGATAGTGCGACCACTTGATAGATAGTATCGCGCTATGGTTAGTCGCAAGGCTTCTTTATCCTCGATCGGTAGGATCACCTGCACGCTTCCCTTACCAAAAGTCTTTTCACCAACCAACACGGCGCGCTTTAGATCCTGAAGCGAGCCGCTTACAATCTCGCTCGCGCTCGCGCTGCCGCCATTAACCAAAACCACAAGCGGTAGATCGGTGATCTTCTTTTTAGGATCGGCGTTATGCGCTTCGGTTTCGTTTTTCGCGCGCCCTTTTTGAGAGACAATAAGACCTTTGCTTACGAATAAATTTACAAGCCCGATCGCTTGATCCAAAAGCCCGCCCGGGTTGTTTCGCAGATCTAAAATAATGCCCTTGGCGTCTTTATGCTCTTTTATAAATTTACTCGCATCCGGAACTACGTGCTGATCGAAATTTGTAACGCGCAGATATAAAATTTTATCATCCTCGATCATCTTGGCATAGACCGATTCTACTTTGATTATGTCGCGGACGATCTCGACGTCGAAAGGCTTGCTAACGCCCTTGCGGACGATCGTTAGAGTGATTTTGGTTTTCGGCTTACCGCGCATTTTTGAGACCGCATCGTCGATCGTGATGCCGAAAGTTGCATTGCCGTCGATACGCAAGATCACATCGTTAGCCTGAATGCCCTTTTTATCCGCTGGCGTGCCCTCGATAGGCGAGATAACGGTCAGAGCGCCGTCTTTCATACCCACCTGAATTCCAAGCCCGCCGAACTCGCCCTCGGTCTGGACTTTCGTATCGTTAAACGCCTTTTCGTCCATGTAGCTTGAGTGCGCGTCGAGGTTATTCATAAGCCCCGAAATCGTCTTATCCACAAGCTCCGAGAAGCTCATCTCATCGACATAATTGTTTTCTACGATCGCAAGTGTTTTAGTAAGCTTGGCTAGCGCCTCCAGACGCGTTTTTTCGCTGTCTGGCTTTTTGGTCGCGTTGACCTCTCTGGCTTGTAAATTTCCGGTAAAAAAACTAACGCCTAAAAATAGAGAAAATATGAATCCCAAGCCGAAGAAGAGGTGTTTTTGTCGCAAAGTTTATCCTTGAAAGTAAAATGAAGTGAATTTTATAGAAAATTGGCTAAAAATAAGGTAAATTTCATACGAAATTTGCGCGTTTACGGATAAATTTAAGCCGAAAATTTTAAAATCTCACTAAAAAACCTTGACATAAAGACACTAAAGTTATATAATGCAATCAACTTCAACTTTAGGAGAAAATTTATGAACGAAACTATTGAAATTTTAACCGATAAAATGCGCTCTTTGCTCGAAAGCAGCGTTTCTTTGGCGATCCATTCCAAAAATAGTGAAGTGGGCGTATTGCACATGCTCTGGGCTTTGGTAGCCGACAGCGGCTCGGTGCTAAATCAAATTTTTAATAAATTTAGTATCGAAAAGACCGCGGTCGAGCTTGAGATCAAAAGCGAAATTTCAAATTTACCGACCAGCTCAAACGTCACGAAGGAAAACGTGCGAATCTCGCGCGAGCTGATGAACTCGCTAGAGGTCGCAAAAGGGCTGATGACGAGCTCAGGCGATAAATTTATCGCCGTAGATACCTGGCTGATTGCGAATTTAAACGCAGATCCGCTAAAGAAAATTTTGTCTAAATTTGCGGATCTTAGCGAGATCAAAAAGGAGCTAGAAGCGCTTCGCGGCGGCAAAAGCATCGATTCGCAAACCGCCGACGAGACGCTTGAGGCGCTTAGTAAATTCGGCGTCGATCTCACCGCTAAGGCAATCGCGGGCGAACTCGATCCGGTCATCGGTCGCGACGAGGTAATCTCGCGAATGATGCAAATTTTAATCCGCAAGACGAAAAACAATCCGATCCTGCTCGGCGAGCCGGGCGTTGGAAAAACCGCGGTCGTCGAGGGTCTTGCGCAGCTGATCGCTAAAAAAGAGGTTCCGCTTAGTCTGCAAAACAAACGCGTCATCGCGCTTGATATGAGTGCGTTGATCGCGGGCGCGAAGTACCGCGGCGAGTTTGAAGATAGGCTCAAAGCCGTCATAAACGAGGTCGTAAAAGCCGCGAACGTCGTGCTTTTCATCGATGAAATTCACACTATCGTAGGCGCGGGCGCAAGCGAAGGCTCGATGGATGCCGCAAACATCCTAAAGCCCGCCCTTGCGCGCGGCGAACTGCACGCTATCGGCGCTACGACGCTGAAAGAGTACCGAAAGTATTTTGAGAAAGACGCCGCGCTTCAGCGCCGCTTCCAGCCCGTGACGGTCGCGGAGCCTAGCGTGAGCGAGGCTACGGCGATCCTGCGCGGCATAAAGGAGCGGCTAGAGGTGCATCACAACGTCACCATCACCGATAGCGCGCTTGTGGCGGCCGCAAGGCTAAGCGACCGCTACATCAGCGATAGATTTCTACCTGATAAGGCGATCGATCTCATTGACGAAGCGGCGGCGGAGCTTAAAATGCAGATCGAAAGCGAGCCCAATGAGCTTGCCAAGGCCAAGCGCGACATCCTCACGCTTCAGGTCGAAAAGGAAGCCCTTAAGATGGAGGATGACGGCAAAAACGACGAGCGGCTCGCGCAGATCGATAAAGAGATCGAAAATTTAACCGAGCAGAAAAATGCGCTTCAGGCTAAATTTGAAAACGAAAAGTCCGTATTCGGCGGCATCAGCGAGGAGAAAAAAGCGATCGATAGCCTTAAAAACGAAGCCAGCCTAGCAAGACGCAACGGCGATCTTAGCAAGGCTGCCGAGATCGAATACGGCAAGATCCCCGCCGCGCAGGCGAAGGTTAAGGAGCTTGAGGCGAAGTGGGACGCGATGAAAGAAAACGGCGTGCTTTTGCGAAACCGCGTGGACGAGGAGAGCGTGGCCGAAATTTTAAGCAAGTGGACGGGCATCTCGGTAAGCAAAATGCTCTCCTCCGAAAAGGAAAAATTCCTCCACATCGAGGAGCATTTAAAAGAAAGTGTCGTGGGGCAGGACGAGGCGCTGCACGCCATCGCTCGCGCCGTCAAGCGTAACAAAGCGGGGCTCGTGAACGAAAACCGCCCGATCGGAAGCTTTTTGTTCCTAGGACCTACCGGCGTCGGCAAGACCGAGAGTGCGAAGAGCTTAGCTAGGTTTTTATTCGACGATGAGCGAGCGATGATCCGCTTTGATATGAGCGAGTATATGGAAAAACACAGCGTCTCGCGCCTGCTCGGCGCGCCTCCTGGATACGTGGGCTACGATGAAGGCGGGCAGCTTACCGAAGCGGTGCGCAGAAGGCCGTATTCGGTGCTGCTTTTTGATGAGATTGAAAAGGCGCACAAGGACGTTTTTAATATCCTGCTTGGAATTTTAGACGACGGGCGCGCGACCGATAACAAGGGCGTTACGGTTGATTTCAAAAACACGATCATCATCCTAACGAGCAATATCGGCTCGGCTAAGATTATGGAGCTTGACGCCAAAAATACGGATAAGCCGCGCGAGGTAGCGCTTGCCGAGCGAGAGGAGGCGGTAAAGAGCGAGCTGAAGAATTATTTCAAGCCCGAATTTATCAACCGCCTGGACGACATCGTGATCTTCAACGCCCTAAGCGAGGACGATCTTATAAAAATCGTGGGCATTATGTTTAAAAGCCTGCAAAAAACGCTCGCAAATCGCGGCATTAACGCGAGCCTAAGCGAAAATGCCAAAAAGCTCATCGCCTCAGCGGGCTTTGATATCGAATACGGCGCAAGGCCGCTACGAAGGGCGCTCTACGATCTAGTGGAAGATAAAATCGCCGATATGATCCTAGGCGACGAGATCAAAACGGGCGATCGGATCGAAATCGGCGCGCATGACGGCGAGATCGAGATAAAGAGGGTGAAGTAAAATTTAGCGGAATTTATCCTGCGGGGTAAATTCCGCGCTTTGGTGGAGTAAATTTGGCGAGATAAATCTAATACTTTATTAATTAATATAAATTGAGCGGGTAATCTTTCCCAGAGGAATTGAAACTTTTTCAGCTCCGGGTGAGACGGGAAAAAGCTCGTGAGTAGAATTCCATCCCGTTGGGAATTGAAACCCGGATTGTAGTTGTTCCCTGCTGACCTTCATAGCGTGGAATTTCATCCCGTTGGAAATTGAAACCGATCAAGATAGGCTTTAAAAAGAGCGCAATACCCGGCAGAATTCCATTCCATTGGGAATTGAAACGGGCACAATACCGAACCTTTGATATGGACGATCAGGGTAGAATTCCATCCCATTGGGAATTAAAATGCTCTATTTAAAATTTCATTTTTCCCTCTTTCACATTAGCATTCTATAGAATTTACCAAGCCGAATCCTGTCCGATAAAATTTTTACCAAATAAAATTCCGGCTTAGATTTTAAAATTTATCGAGTAGGGTTCCGTATCCCAGAGCTTAGAATTTCAAATTTAAGAAACAGTGACTTTGAGCTGCAGGATTCAAAAGCGCAAGGATTTTAGATTATAAAATTTAAAAAGGCGGGCATGATTAGAATTTTAAATTCGAAGTCGATGATCGAAATTCCAAACCTCGAAACTTAAAATTTTAAATCTGAAGCGGGGGCAAATTTTAAGATCATTTCAAAATTTGCCCCTTTTAAATTTCCATTTCTCAAGCTCTATTCGTTAAATTTTACGTATTAATTTACGTAAAATTTAACTAAAAAAGATGGTTAAACCAACTTATCCGTATTAAATTTTATCTCTTCTTTTTAGAATAAAAACCGTCGCAGATGCGATTACTAGCGACGATAAAGCGCTTATCATCATTATATTAAAATTAAAATTTGAGCGATCAAACAGATGACCCAATAAGGTCAAATCGGCTTTTGCTAGGATTATCACAGCTAGCGAATAAGCATAAAATAAACTTATAAAAAATGCAGATGCGCCGGATATTTTATCTAGCAGAATAAAAGCCTTTATTTTGGAAAATACAAAGCAGCAGATGATTAGAGGCAAAATTACCGTCGCGCAAAATAGATACAATATCATAGCGCCGAAAATATCGCTTTCGCTATCGCTCGCTTCTTCGTGCCACGTTAGTTCAAAAGCTTTTAAAACGATAGAAAACGGATGCGCGATATCGTAACCGCTATACTCCGTCAAAAAACCGCATCTATGCCGGCAAATATAACGCCCAAGCAATCTATAGTAAAAAAGAGTAAGGCGATCCAGAATAAAATCCTCACCCCTTTTAGCTCAAAACATTTTTTGATGAACTCTTTTATCACCCTGCTCCCCAATTCATATAGCTTTTAAGATCAATTTGGCTTTTATATCGCGTTTCATTTCGGCGCTTTCAAGACTTCTCGCCGTGATCTCTCATCAAATTTAAGCCTCAGCTACGCTAAATTTTAAAATTTACCAAGCTGAACTCTGATCGGATAAAAAACTATTTATCCTTTTCTTGCATCTATTAACGTGACTTTATAATTCTCACCTTGCTTATTGTTATAGCGTCATTTTTTATCCTTTATATTTAATCGTGCAGAAAAGTTACTACTTCGTGTTTTTTTGGAACATATTCCCTATTTTCAATACCGCCGCTACCATACTCAGACAAGGCTTCATTTAAAATTTTATAAAGCTCGTCTATCGGAATATCTCCAATATCAGAATTTACGCTTTGGAATTTATATTTGACCTTAAATGGATTTTCCGTGAAATATTTACTCGTTGTCTCATCATAAATTCGCCTTATATCAAGCTCGATTTCTCTACCTTTATAATAAAGCAGCCAAATCTCCTCTCCGGTATATCCGTCTCTTGGATCAGGCAGATGCGGGCTACAAACAAAGATAAGCCAAATATCTCTTTGCCTGTCTATTACCCAGTCTAACCACTTTATTTGATAGGGTTTTTGTGGATTATAATGATATTTTACCAAGCACTGATCTACACGATTTATAATATCATATTTCTCCAAGTCCTCTTTAGAAATATGCTCCGCTACAAACGCCATTTCCTACTCCTTAAAATTTAATTCTCGATTATACTACGATATATTTATATCCGCCTATGCGCTAATATATAATGTATTTAAAATTTAAAACTGCTTTGATCTACTCAATTTTAAGGTCTTTTGCTACTCTAAATTTTAAAATTTAAAATCTGCGAAGGACGGGTAAAATTCTAAATTTAAAAGTCTCCGCACTGCGCTAAATTCTAAAATTTAGCGCAGGCAAAGGCGAGATAAAATTCTATCTCCTCCAAGTTTTATAAAATTTTAAAATTATACATCGATGCTCCAAGCTAAATTTTAAAATTTAAAGCCCGCGAAGGACAAGTAGAATTCTAAAATTTTATAATTTTAAAATTCCATCCTACTTCGTTTTCTTTGCGCTGTCTTTGCTAGTCGTTGCGTTAGCGTCGATGTAGCCCATCTGGACGAGTTTTTCGTAGATCTGCATTATTACTGGACCTGCCGCGCTTCCGCCGCCTCCGCCGTGTTCTACGAGCACGGTTACGGCGTATTGCGGCTTATCGTACGGCCCAAAGCTCGTCATCCAAGCGTGCGAGCGGTGGAAGTAGTCCATATCGGCCTCTTTCATTCGCTTTTTGGCGG
>ERZ772764.2102-NODE-2102-length-11890-cov-11.137981_pt1 | contig 11890 bp, 9 predicted proteins | sample MGYA00512163_ERZ772764 | MGnify/ENA primary metagenome ERZ772764 (study PRJEB29015, sample SAMEA2737903) | human oral metagenome | biome: human oral; feature: human-associated habitat; material: dental | place: China | collected 2094 ...
GCTTGCCGTCCTTCGTGACTGCTGCGAGGCTGAGATGCGTATGCTCGCCGTTGCCCGCAAGACCGATGAGCGGCTTTGCCTTGAAGTTGACCTCGAGCCCATAGAGGCGGAAGATCTCACGTACAAAGGTGCGGATGAAAAGCTCATTGTCCGCTGCCTGCACGGCATTGTCAAACTGCCAGTCGATCTCAATCTGCTCGCAGACGTGTGTCATGCGGCCGTTCTCATCGATCTGTGCCTTGAGGCCGCCGACCTCCTTGTGCCCCATCTCCATGTGGAAGCCATATTTGTCAAGCTGGATGAGGCAGTCTTCGAGCGCCGTGCGCACGGCCCCGTGCGTACGCTCCCAATACTGCTCGTTCATCACCTGTGAGGCAGACATCTCCTCGATGGACGCGTTGTCATCGAGCGGCGTCTTCACCCAGAACTCAAGCTCCGTCGCCGAGGTGAACGCGATGTCCACGATCTCCTTGCCATTCAGACTCGGGGCTCCGGAGATCTCCGGATTCGCATGGAAAAAGTCCAAGAGTTCCTGCTTTACATAGGCGAGCGTATCCACGAGCGCTGCGCGCGAGTCCACGCGTTTTCCCTCGTGAATGATAAAGGAGGGGATACGCAGAGTCCCAACGGGCAATCCCGTCTCCTCGTCTGCACTCTCTGGATCGTAGTCCACGAACCAGTTGACGGCAGGATCAATCGGGAGATCCACCTTTGCATTATTGATCGTTGCAATCTTCGGCAGGACGACCGAGGAACCGTCTGTCTGCACAGCGGTTCCATTGTAGAATTTCTCGATGTCCTCAATGAAAATCCGCACGGGAATCTTCTCATCTGTATCGTTGCCTGCCATATCAATGCCCACGAGCGACACGAAGCGCACCTCAGGATGCTCCCGAAGCTGACGGATGATCTCCTCACGCGGCGTATTGGCAGGGATTTTATAGAGAAGCTCGTTCATATTGCGTACCATCCTTTTCCTAAAAGAACGCCGGACGGATTCCCTGTCCGCGCGGCAAAAATCCACGCCCATATTACCATTTTTCGGAGGGCATTGTAAAGATATCGGGTGCATGTATTCACGGGTTAATGCTGTACTTATTGACCGAGAATTCATACCACGATAGAATAAATTCAGAAAGGAGTGTGTTCGATGAATATCTCCATGCGTATGCTGCAGCTGCGCGGGAAGACAAATGAGCTCATGCTCCGCTTTCCCGCAGCCGTCTGCTGGCAGGTCATCGGTTTCTTTGTTGGAGCTGCAATCATTCTGCTGCGGTCTGGCGGCACACCGCCCTTCGACACTGCAAGCACGGAACTCTTCGACCATCTCGTTCGCCTGATTCCCGCGCTTGCGGGCGCGTGGCTGACGGCTGCTGTATGCCGCCTCCTCGCGGACACAGTTCCCATCAAACGCGCAACGCTGCTGAGTGCAGCGGCTTCTGCTGCACTCTTTGCCACGCTCGCCTGCACATGGTATGGCGTGGAGAAACCAAGCAGTCATCTGCTGATTGGAACGGGCGGCGTCCTATTCGCGCTTTCGTTCCTCGCGCTCTTTTTCCTCGAACGGTCAAACAATACGCCGGGGCTGCCCGCCCTCCTCTTTGCTGCGGGTTTTTCATTCGGGACGAGCATCCTGCTCTTCATCGGACTCACGATTTGCTCCGCCGCATTCTGGGCACTGGTCTTCACCAACGCCGATGCATGGACCACGGAGACCTCCTATCTCTTCATTGGTCTTATTGCATATCATGTTTGGGGATTAAGCGCTTTCCTCGGCGCACTCCCCAAAGCGGGAGAGCGCTATGAATTCTCGTGCGCTGCGGAGAAAGTACTGCTCTATCTTCTCTTCCCCGTCTACGCTCTGCTCCTCATCGTTCTCTATCTCTATGTGGGCAAGATCATCCTGGCAGGCGAGATGCCCGTCGGCACAATGAACTGGTACGCATCCTTCGCCCTGTTTGGGTTCGTTTTTCTCTTCAGCACGCTCGCTGTACAGAAACGCCTGCCCCTTTTTGATCGCTTTCTGAAATGGGGGCTCCTCCTCTTTCTCCCGATTCTCGCCGTCCAACTCTACGGCGTGTATCTGCGCTACGAGGCGTATGGACTGACGATGGCGCGCTACGCCTCCATGGTCTGCACCGTCTGCGGCATCTATGCACTCATCACCGCATTTCTGCGGAGGAAGCCGCAGCAGATCTACCTGTGCGCCGCCATCCTCGCGCTCATCTTCACCCTCACCCCGCTCAACATTGTTGACGTGCCGTTGCACAGTCAGGAGATACGCCTCAGCCGCATCCTCACGGAGAACAATCTCGTGCAGGACGGGCAATTCGTCATGAGAGACGATACGCCGCCCGAAGTGATCGAGGAGATCAAGGACATTGCCTTCTACATTGGGGAGGAGAGTTCCCCGCTCGCCGCCGATATTATCAGCGAAAGTTACGGTGTCAAAGGGCTCAGACAAACAAAGATCTATGATATTTTCTTTGACTCCCATGAAGCAGTAGATATTACGGGATATCAAACGCTCCACCAATTCAGCATAGAAGATATAAGCCCCGAAGGCTTCCTTACCATCAGGCAGGCAGACAACAGCGAGGAGCGCATCGACCTCGCCCCATATATCGCCCGCGTGACAGCGTACGCGGAGGAGCACAACACATTCACTCTTCCAAAGGAATTGCAGGAGTACGAGGTGGGAGAATATCGCCTCCACTTTGATGGCATCTATTTCACCCGCACGGCAGACGGTGGGATCAATTACTTCGATACAAACGGATTTGCATTGATGCGCTAACAGCACAGAAAAGAGCGACTGAGATCATATCAGTCGCTCTTTTCTTATGCCCGGTTCCATGCGCACAGCCGCCGTTCCGCCCAGTCGAGCAGAGCGAAGAGCAGGAGCCCCATCGTACTGAGGACAACAATGCCCGCATACATATCGAGATAGTTCACGCGCAGCCACGCGTCCATGATGTAGTAGCCGATGCCGTACTGCGTACCGAATGTCTCCGTGAAGAACAGCACGGAGATCGCCGTCGCCATCGCCACGCGCACAGCCGTGATGAACTTCGGCAGCGAGGCGGGGACGATGATGTGCCGCACAATCTGCGCGAAGGACGCACCCAGTACGCGCAGCGGTGCATAGGTCTCCGCGGGGACCACAGCAACGGCATCGCGCACGGCAACGACGACCTGAAAGACGATGATGAGAAAGACAAGGAGCAGCTTGCTCATCTCCCCCACGCCGAAGAGAAGCATGACCACCGGCAGGAGTGCAATCTTCGGCACGGGATAGGTCAGATATAGGAGCGGCGCAAGCAGACGATTTACACGCGGAAAATATCCCATCAGCACGCCGATCGGATACCCTACGACAACGGCGGCAAAGAGCCCGAGTACAATGCGCATCAGGCTGTAGCCTGCATGAACGGCAATCGTATCCGGGAATTTTTGTACAAGCCGCAAAAGCACCTGCTCAGGCGAAGGAATCACAGGCATTTGGAGGATCTGTGCAATCCCTGCCCAAAGGACAAAACATACGAATATACCGAATGCAAACATCCGCAGCGAAATCTTTGCCATCACATACCTGCCCCTGCAATCTTTGCGCGCAGCACCTGCCCCATTGCAAAAAAATCCGGTGAGGATCGATGCGCCAAATCCCCTGCGAACGGATTATCTATGATCTCGACAACACGCCCGGGCGTCCCTCTCATAACGGCAATATGCCCCGCAAGTGTCAGCGCCTCCTCCACATAATGCGTTACGAGCAAGGTTGTCACGGCATACTTCTTCCAAAGCGAAAGAAAGACCTCCTGCATCGACTCGCGCATAATCGCATCAAGTGCAGAGAACGGCTCATCCATCAGCAGCAGATCCGGGGCCAAGAGAAATACGCGCGCAAGCCCCACACGCTGCTGCTGCCCGCCCGAGAGTTCGTGCGGATAGCGATCCATGAGTGCCGCCAGTCCGAGATCAGAGACAAGCTCATCGAATATCATTGCCTGCTCCGTCTGCCGGGCTCCTTTGATCTTCGCGCCGAGCAGGATATTCTCACGCACCGTCTTCCAAGCGAGCAAACCATAGTTCTGCGGCAGAAAGCCAATGCGCAGCGTACGAGGATCTACAGGCACTCCATCCGCCGTCACCATTCCCGCCGTCGGACGCAGGAGCCCCGCTCCTACATGCAGCAGCGTCGACTTTCCGCAGCCCGAGGGACCGATCAGCGCGAGCACTTCCCCGCGCCCCGCAGAAAGCGAGGCATCTGCAAGCGCATGCACAGCATCGTCTCCCGTTCCGTAATCCGCGTATATTCCCTGAAAGCAGAGCACATCATCCCCCCCATCACAATTTCTATGGGCATAGTCTAACACAAAATTTCGATTCCGACAAAAATGGTGCCGCTCGTCACCGGCAGCGCCATTTTTCATACTTTATTATGCTTTTATCGATCGGTTTTACGCGTGGTCAAAATCCCCTGCCGAATTCATTAAGCAACACCGCACCGGCACCCTACATCGACAAGAGAAATATTGCAAGCTCCCCATAGGCCGCGATAAGATGGGGCGTATGTCCGCCAATCCCCCATGAATCAAAACTCAACCTGATCAGAAGAATATCGATCCGAACCATATCAACGAATAGGAAGAGGTTCGCCAATGATGCTGCAATGGCCGCAAGTAAGAAAAACAGGAAATATGCAACGAAAAAAACTCAATGGCAGAGGAATTGCCCCCCACAGCGAGCCCCTCACCAAAATCCACGCGCTCCGCAAGGAGCGCGACCGTAAAACTGATTTTGTCCTTTTGGAGTCCCGATATTTCAATCCACGCGCTCCGCAAGGAGCGCGACACGTCGTCGTCGAGATACATCCCGCGACGACAGAATTTCAATCCACGCGCTCCGCAAGGAGCGCGACCGGGGCATTTAACAAAGATGCGATTGCGTGGCTATTTCAATCCACGCGCTCCGCAAGGAGCGCGACCGGACTGCGGATTCTCTTTTGACGAAAAGACGATATTTCAATCCACGCGCTCCGCAAGGAGCGCGACGAGGGGCGCGGACCCTTTTCCCTCTCGATAAAAATTTCAATCCACGCGCTCCGCAAGGAGCGCGACCACATCCATGCGAATCGAGGTGTAAGAGGTGTTTATTTCAATCCACGCGCTCCGCAAGGAGCGCGACCGTAGATACCACAGTCAAGGCCTATGGTGTTGATATTTCAATCCACGCGCTCCGCAAGGAGCGCGACTGATTCTCTTGCATCCTGCTGCCGTCTCCGCAACATTTCAATCCACGCGCTCCGCAAGGAGCGCGACACAGGTAATACATACCTCGGCAAAACCTTATATATTTCAATCCACGCGCTCCGCAAGGAGCGCGACCAAGGCGAATTTTTACGCCAATCAGTGAGGAGGTATTTCAATCCACGCGCTCCGCAAGGAGCGCGACGCAGTCTTACAGTCCTGAGATGCTTGACTACTGTATTTCAATCCACGCGCTCCGCAAGGAGCGCGACTGCGCCCTTTCTGCATGGGTGCCATCCCATCCGTATTTCAATCCACGCGCTCCGCAAGGAGCGCGACGCAGATGTGGAGCGAGGTCGGTACACACCTAGCCTATTTCAATCCACGCGCTCCGCAAGGAGCGCGACTACACAGGAAAGCTCAAGGAGAAGAAGGAGGAAAATTTCAATCCACGCGCTCCGCAAGGAGCGCGACTGTCGCCCTCTACATTGCGGAGCATGCGGAGAAAATTTCAATCCACGCGCTCCGCAAGGAGCGCGACAGCAAAAGTGGACATAAAAGGTCTCTTTTGCGATGCATCCATAACGATTATTCGCCACATATGTGTTTTTTCTTGATGTTCACCTCCACAAACTTGATACAGCTTGATTTTTAGACATTATTTTAGCATATATTATTCTGTTCACTTCATCTTCGCACTCACTATTTTCCATAGAGGCTAGATCACTTCCTCCCTCTATTTTACCTCCTCAGTTCATGCGTGTACAGGTCACCCCCTCGGGCAGATTCTCCGTGTCTACATGAACATCATAGTCATGATAACTCCGTGCAGGAACCTCTGGCGTTTTTTTGTTGATACAGATTCGGTCAAATAGCTGATAGGCAGGTGCATTGCCGAGTTCACTTTCATGGCGGAAGACAATTAACTCCCGCGTTGCCATATTGCCGCGTGCCGCCGAACGATCGAGTTCAAACATTTGCAGGATAGCTTTCCACAAAAGTTTGAGATCTTCCTCGGAAAACCCTGTTGCTTTACGCGCAAGGTTCGCCGAGACATAGCCCTCGACTTTATAAAGCGCATAGGGAACAATGAATTTATGCCCCATTGTTGTTCTTTTTCCCTGTGAATCCTTGACTGTTGTGATTGCAGTTCGCGTGATGGTGATTTCCTGTGGAACAATCGGCTCAATGCTGCGTGCAAATCCGAGCTGCACAGGTCCGCGCACCTGACCACAGTTCAGTGCCCCCTGCACAAATGTCGTCATAACTGCGCCAAAAGTGCGGATGTCAAAGAAGTTTTCGCACATGAAGTCGCGTATTTTCTTGTCGATATCCGGATTGTCCTTTTTAACGTTCTTGATGTCCTCAATGCCAAAATGTTCACAGGCTTCTTGATCACGTTGCGTAAGCGGCACATCATCCTTGATATAGATACGGTAGCCGGGTACTCCCTCCTCTACTGCTTCTACATAATTACGAATCTTACGTTTGAGACAGACATCGGTGACAAGGCCATGCCCTGTTTCCTGATCCACACGAGGCATATTCCCTGCATCCGGATCTCCATTGGGGTTACCGTTCTCCACATCGAACAGGACAACGAAATCATATCGGTTCTTGATTGCATCAGACATTTTATTTGTCCTCCTTCTTTTGATACCAGTTCTGCTGCTGATGATAATATCCGAGGATAAATACCCCCTGCTCCTCAAGTGTCAAATGACGGGGAATCCCTCCCGCCTCCAACTTTGCAAGAATCTCCGTCAATGCCTTGTCAACGCGTGTCTTATCCGGTCCCTCCAGCTTTTTCATATGATGGAGCGAAAGCTTCTGCAAAAGGGGAAATATATAAGCTGGTGTCGCACAAGCAGAGTTAAAGAAACGATCACGAATCGTTGCTTTGATCTCCGGAAGAGCCAGTTCCTGCGCTTTCTCCAAAATAGCAAACCACCGTCCCAGCAAGTAGGCGACATCTGTTTCGTTTTCATTAAGTGCCACGGTAATTCTCCTCTCTTTATTGCGCAGTAAATACGCCTTCAAAAAACCGGCACGCCTGGGGTTGACCTTCTCTTTCCCTTGTTGTGCACGGATACGGAGCATGATGTTTTGGAATACGGAGGCAGGATACTTCCCGCCTGTCAGTACAGCACGCATCATCGCACCTGCCATGACAGGCGATGCCATCATCGTCTTGACATTTGGATTCACTGTCTCTAGGAGCAGTTTCCATAGAGGAACATTTCGATCCCTCACCCAGGCAGGACGAACGATGTCCATCTGCTCAATATGCAGAGCAAGATTCTTCAAAAATGTGCCAAAGGAATCCTGCAAAAAGAAGCGCACGGAAATCCGCGCCACATTTGGGGCCAGTCCCAAAATATAAAAGGGATTCTCGTACGGGATAGATACACCGTTATAGTCGATGTCCTCTCCTGCCTCTATTCTCCGCAGGATTTCATCCAGCAGATCATCTGTCATCAAATCGCCATCACCGAGTACGCCCGCAAATACATCCTGTGCCTCGCTGCTCTTCTCAGCCGCCCAGTAGACCACTGTCGTATCACCGATCATTTTCTTGTGTGTGTCGTCAGCAATCAGAGCGTTGAGTGCCGTTCCATAGGCAAACGCCGCATACTTCGATACAGGAGCATTTCTCCCCTGATCGTCGACATGCCCATAGGATTCAAAGGCATTTGCGTTAAACGATATAAGCATCGCCCCTGTCGGTTGTGCGCCGCTTATACCCTTGAGTGCCGGATGCTTGACGGCAACCGGAGCCAGTTCCCCTGTCACGAGACAGCGCTGCAAATCTTCTCCGTCACTTTTCTGTCGATACCGCTCCCATGCTGCCCGAATCTCCGGATCCTCATGAGCGTAGCGCCCCTCATAGCGAAACACGAGATTCGCGCCCGCAAGAATATCATCGGCATGGGATGCAAGTACCGGATGTGCACGAACCGCATCCTCTCCCGACTTCCAACGACGAAAAAAGGAAATAACGGCTTCTGCCGTTTCGCTGCTGACATCTGCTAAAATATTCTCATGCAACTTTACGGCAGCAGCAAAACAATCTGCCGTCCGTTTCGGCTTCCCCTTGGTATCCACCCCCAAAAAATACGATGCGTTATCACAGAGAAAGAACGGACAAATTCCACTTGCACGTGTCTCACCAATAGGAACAAGGAGTTCCTGCGGACGCAGCACAGTTTTCTTTCCGCGCAGTACTTCCTGACGAATCGAAATCACCTGAAGCAATTCTCCGTCTTTCCCAATCACGAGGGCAAACGAAACATTCCGTTTCTCCCAACCGTCTCTTGGCAGACGCCCCTCTCTGCATTCATCTTCATATCTCTGTACCAAGGTCTCCAGCATCAGCAATACACCTCGCAATCGCGCAGATCAAGAACGCCGTTGGTCAGTTGTGCATGAAAGAAAATCGGCCGAAGATTATTTGAATCACTGTAGTCGATGTCATAGAGCATAAGCCCAAGGTCTCTCGTTTCACCATGATATGCTGCTGCAATTGACTCCTCCTCATACAGGCGAAAATGCGCAGGAAACTCTCGGCATCCAAGGTAGGGCATGTGGTAGCACTGGCCTTTTCGTGCACGCCGCAAGAAGATTTCTCGAAATTTCCCCGGATTATCGGATGGATTCACATGCTCCGTCATCTCAAAATGTGCCTCGATGATGTAGTGTGGTTCTTTGAGTACGGTAGATGCACGCTGCTGAATGTCATCTTTGGTCGACTGATACAACTCCCCTTCTCCTTTGGCTGCAAAGCTCAGTACATTACTTGCTGATATCTTCGCCTTGAGTTCATTACGGCGAATGTTAGTATACTGAATCTTGGACAAGACGAAAATGCGATCTATGACCCACCTTAGGCCATCATGCCAAAATACTGCTTCCAGCACCCCTCTCGCAGCGCTCGGCGTTATGACAGGATACGAAAAACGCTCTACCTTAAGTTCCGGTCGCGTAAAGCAAGCAAAATCTCCCCATACTTCGAGTCGAACTCCATAAGACATATTCCCACCTCCATTATATTCTTGTGTTTTGTTATATTCAAATATATTATAAAATAATGCTTATGTCAACACCAAATTCAGAAATCAAAATTTGACAGGAACGTTCATTCATAATAAAATACCATTGTCGCATAGATACAAATACTATGTGGGGATTGAAATTTGTGCTTTGTCATATTTGTACCATGAGTGGGGAGATTGCAAAATCTCCCCACTCTATTTTTTTCGCTCTTCTTCCGCCTCATTCTCCATCAAGCCTTTCTTCATGTCATAAGCCGACAAATCGACAAGAACAGTAATTTCTTCATCCATCTTGTAAAGTGCTCCGTGCATCAGAAGCTCTTCTGCTATATTCGACCGAGCAGAAGCCATATAACGTGCAGCCTTTCGCAGGAGACTGCGTGAGCGTTCCCCCGCTTCGAGATGCCGGAGCAATTCCTTGGCCTCATCTTCCAGTGGAATCAAAACGGATATGGTCTGTTCCTCAATCAAGCGAAACTCTTCGGCGATTTTCGCAAATGCAAGTTCTCGCGACTTTCCCATAATATCTTTGCAATCCAATCGTTTCTCTCCGCCCAAGTCATAAAGTTCGTTAAAATACATCCGAATCGCTGCGGGGTTCACGAGATTTTCCCTATATTTTCGAGCGACGATCTGCGTTATATCGGCAGCAAGGAAGTTTTTCTTCTTAGTATCCTCAAAGGAAAATACATATACGGGACTATCCTCGATTCCCTGCTGATTCTCACGATTGCATCGTCCTGACGCCTGCACGATGCTGTCGATCCCGTTCAGCTCACGATAGACACACGGAAAATCAAGATCGACTCCTGCCTCCACAAGGCTGGTTGAGATCACACGGCAGGGCTGTCCAGCTTTCAACCGTGAACGAATTTCCTCTAAAACTCGTTCACGATGTACAGGATAGAGATTTGTAGACAGATGATAAACACCATCCTTCGACTCTATCCGATCAAAAAGCTTCTGTGCTGTTCTTTTCCCATTGACGATGCAGAGTACCTGCGCATATTTCTCCAATTCCGCCGCCAGAGTCTCTCGCGACATTGGATGCTCACGCAGCTCAATCTTTGTTCGTCGAAAAAATGCGGCATTCTCCATGACAGCAGGACAAATCTCAATTAGCTGCATATCCGCAGCAAAGAATTGTTCCAGTGGGGGCTGTGTCGCCGTACATAGAACGGCTGTGCAGGCATAGTGACGTACAAGCTCCTGTATGGCTTCCATGCAAGGACACAGATAGTCGAGCGGAATCATCTGCGCCTCATCAAAGATCACAACACTCTCCGCAATATTGTGGAGCTTACGGCATTTCGAGGGACGATTAGCAAAGAGGGATTCAAAAAACTGTACATTCGTAGTGACGATAATCGGTGCATCCCAATTCTCGGAAGCAAGTCTCTTGCGATTCATCTCCTCGCCGGCATCGTCATAGTCCACATTCTGATAATGCTCAACGACACACTCCTCTCCCAAAATCCCGCGAAACACCGCAGCAGTCTGCTCGATAATGCTTGTGTACGGTATGACGTAGATAATTCGTCTGCGCTGCACCTGCACAGCGTAGTGCAGCGCGAATGCAAGGGATGAAATCGTCTTCCCTCCTCCCGTCGGAATATTCATACGGTACAGATTCCCCTTAGCTCCCTTCCCTGCCGCAATAGCCTCGCGAAGCAGCTCCATACGTTTTTGATTGAGGGGTTCGCCCATCCGCTTCTGTTCCTCTGCAGATCTCGGCGCAAAGAAACGCTCTGCGATACTCTTCTCCAATCGTTCAAGGAGCACCTTTATTGGTGGGAAGTCATCGCGTTCAACCGCTCCGTCAAACATAAAATACTCCGTATCCAGAAAATCTCCATCGACGAGGCAGGAGAAGATCATACGTGTATAAAGCATCACCCAAAATGGCACACGCACTACCTTGGACAACAGAGACGATGTTGGAAGAAGCGGTACTGGGTTCTCCTTACGGTAGGTATGGTAGTCCGGCACCACCTTCTTCAGCCGTCCGATGAGTGTAGGCTTTACCGCAGTGTCCGCCCTCGTTCCGCGATTCGGGATTCCTCCATGATGCCCCGCAATACAGAATGCCAACACACCTGCCGCAGTCCCCAGCTGCGCCATCTCCTTAGCTCCAGCAGTCGAGTGGTCAATCGTACCACGTTTCTTTTGCTGTTCTTCTTTAGGTGCACGAATATAGTCTTGAAACTCATTTGAATATTTTCCAATATCATGATACCTGCCAAGCGCACGTCCGACTGCTTCCTCTCCAAAAGCAGCAGCAAAACGAGCTGAACGCTCGGCAACATTCTCAAGATGATTGTATAGGTACTGTTCTCGACTTGTTGCCTTATCTATATGAGCGAGATATCGTTGCTCTGATATTTCGCAGGACCGCGTATTCTTTTGCTTTTGCATAATGATTCCCCATTTCCCAAAGAAGACCAGTCAGAAAAATCCGCTTTTTAATTATATCATAATAATATCTTCTCTCAATCCATTTCCTCTCCCTGCTTCAATATGAGTTTAACTTGCCGAGAATATATGGTATACTTCTTTATATTTACTTAAGTGGTGCACAGGAGGGATTCA
>ERZ772764.2107-NODE-2107-length-11865-cov-2.779763_pt1 | contig 11865 bp, 9 predicted proteins | sample MGYA00512163_ERZ772764 | MGnify/ENA primary metagenome ERZ772764 (study PRJEB29015, sample SAMEA2737903) | human oral metagenome | biome: human oral; feature: human-associated habitat; material: dental | place: China | collected 2094 ...
CTTGAATAGTTGTTTTCATCAACAAGGGATTTTTCTATTACATATATTTTTGGAGCAAGTTTTTTTATGTCTTCAAGCGTTTCACAATTTGTCAAGAATACATTTAAAATCTTTGTAGATGTTAAATTTAATTTTGAATTCATAGGCTCTTTTTTAAAATGAATAGCATTTCTAAATGAATTGGTACAGCCTAAAATACCTTTTTCATTTATTCCGTCAATTAAATGGTCATAATCTCTAAAAGTTGCTCCCATTATCTTATATTTAGTATATAATTTATTTCCAAAGACATCTTCTTCGTAGTTAAAATCTTTTGGAAAATACTTAAATTCATATCTATGATAGGATCTTAAATCCATAGTTCTTCCAAGTAGTGTTTCTCCATTTCTAAGAATAGAAAAAGTTGTACACATAAAATCACCTCTTAGAGTATTATAACAAAAAAACTTTATAAATCCAAATAAATTTGCCTTTTTTCTTAAATTAGATTAAAATATAAGTAGATATTTTATGAGGTGATATGTTGAAAGAAATTAGACTTTTTTGGAAGGTTTTAAAAAATAATAGATTGACTTATTTTCTTTCTATGATTTCTACAATTTTTATACAAATTTTTTCAGGACTTACACCTATCGTAATTATGATTACTGTAGATTCAATAATTGGAAATAAAGAGTATAAATATGATATTTTAAAGAAGGCCGTTAATCTTATTGGCGGTAGAGATTATCTTAGAGAGAATATATACATATTAGCTTTTGTGATTGTTATTTTAACTGGTATTAGTTGTATTTTTATTTTTTTGAGAAATTATTATTCTAATGTTGCTTGTGAAAACTTAATTTTTAATTTAAAAGAAAAAATGTATAATAAGTTTTTAAATTTAGATATGAGATGTTTGAATGATTATTCTATAGGGGATTTAATTCAAAGAAGTTCTTCTGATATTGAAACTGTAAGAAAACTTTTTGCGGCTCAACTTGTTAATGCTTTTGGTTCCATTGCAACAATTGTTTTGGTAATAGTTGTTATGTCTTTAATAAATTTAAAACTTGCTACAATAAGTATAACTCTTTGTATTGTAATTGCCATTTTGTCATCTGTTTTTTATAAAAAAATTGGCGAAATTTTTAAAAAGACGGATGAAGCTGAAAGTGATTTAATGGTTTTTATAAAAGAGGCTCTATTTAATATAAGAGTTATAAAGGCTTTTAATAGAGAAGATTACATTTTAAATCTATTCAGAGAAAAAAATGAAGAATTTAATATAACTCAAAATAATTTTATGAAGACTTTTGCAAGATTTAGGGCTGTAAATGACTTTTTAACTTTCTTACAACTTGCAATTATTTTAGTAGTTGGAGGATATGAAACCATTACAGGACGAATGAATTTTGGAGATTTAATTGCTTTTGTTATCTATATTAATATGATTATTTGGCCTATCAGACAAATGGGACAATTACTTAGTGATATGGCAAGGGCAAGTATTTCAATCTCAAGAATTTACGAAGTTTTGGATTTGCCGGAAGAAGATTATGATTATGGAATAAAAAATGTTTCTTTTTCTGAAAAGATTGAATTTAAAAATGTCAGCTTAAAAATAAATAATAATACTGTTTTGGATAATATAAGTTTTGTTTTAAATTCAGGAGAAAGTTTAGGGATTATCGGATCTACCGGCAGCGGAAAAAGCATGGTAGTTTATTTGTTGCTTGGATTTTTTGAAGCAACAAGTGGAGAAATTTTAATTGACGGTATAAACATAAAAGAAATAAATAAAAGATATATTAGAGAAAAAATTTCTGCGATTATGCAAGATAGTGAACTTTTTAATATGTCAATTTTGGACAATATAAAAATTGTAAATGATGATATTGATGAAAGTTCCGTTTATAATGCAACTGAGATTTCATCAATACATAGTGAAATTATGAATTTTTCTTCTAAATATAAAACAATAGTAGTAGATAATGGTGTAAATCTTTCCGGCGGACAAAAGCAAAGAATTTCTATTGCCAGAGGTTTGTTAAAACCTTTTGAAGTATTGATTTTAGATGATAGCCTAAGTGCTGTTGATATGAATACAGATTTAAAGATAAATAATGCGCTGAAATCTATGGATAGAAAATTTACTTCTATTATTATTTCTCATAGAATTTCAACTATAGCTAATTGTGATAATATAATTGTTATGGATGATGGGAAAATAGTTGAAAGTGGAAAACACAATGAGTTGATTAAGAAAAATGGAATGTATAGCAAAATAAATGAAATTCAAAGTAAGGAATATGATGTAAACAATGAATAAAAAGAAAATTGTAGATATAAATGTTTTTAAAGATTTAATAAAATTTTATAAAATAGAATACAAAAAACTTTATATGCTTATGTTTGTAGTTGTAATTTCAGGAATTTTGCAAGCTGTTGTCCCTCTATCTATAAAATTATTAACGGATGATTTTATAACAAAGCAAAATTTAAAGGGATTTATTATTGCGGGAATTGGATTTTTCTCGCTCGTAATAATATCAACTCTTGCAATTTACAGTTTTTATGTTTTTGGAGGGAAGCTTGAATATCAAGTTTCAAAGGAAATAAGAAAGTCGGTTTTTGAGAGAATTGAGAAATTTTCTCTGACAAATATAAAGAAGTATGAAACAGGAGAACTAATTTCCAGATTAACTTCGGATGTTCAAAAACTTAGTGAAGTTTTCAGCTGGGGAGTTATAGATGCCTGTCATAGCATGATTGTTTTGTTAATTTCTATTTCTATTATGTTATATCTAAGTTATACATTGACTCTGATGTTGTTTTTGATATTACCTGCAATTTATATTGTAACTGTAATCTTTCAAAAAAATATTTTGAAATTTCAAAGAAAAGTAAGAGATTATAATTCAAAAATTATAAGAAGTTATACAGAATCATTAAGTTATATAAAGACTATCAAAGCACTTGGAATTGAAGATAAAAAGAAAAAAGAGTTTAAGGCTTACAATGAAAAATATAGAAAATATAATTTGCTGTCAATACTTATTTCAGCTATTTTTGTACCTACAGTTATGTTTGTCGCAAGTATTGGGGTCGGTTTTGCATTTAATTTTTCATCAATTTCAGTTATGAGAAATGTTATGACTTATGGAGCTTTTTTGAGCTTTTTAACTTACAGTTTTCAAATTTTTGAACCTTTTAAAATGTTGGCACAAATTTTTACTGATTTAAAATCTGCACAAGCATCTGCTGAAAGAGTTTTTCAAATTTTATATGAAGAAGACGAAATTCTTGAAGAAGAGGAAAGTGATTTGGATTTTGAAGGGAATATAAAATTTGAAAATGTAAGTTTTCATTATTTTGATGATGATAAATTAATTTTAAAAGACTTTAATTTTGAAATAAAAAACGGAGAAAGTGTTGCGTTTATAGGTAGTACAGGTAGTGGAAAATCTACAATAGTTAATCTTATTTGTAAATTTTACAATCCTACTTCAGGAGGCATTTATCTTGATGGGATAAATTATAGAAATATTGATAAAACTTGTTTGTACAATAATCTGGGATATGTATTACAACAGCCACAACTTTTCTCTATTTCTATAAAGGAAAATATAAAATTTGGAAATGAAAATGCAACGGATGAAGAAATTTTAAAAGTTTGTAATTTACTTGGCATTGATGAATTTATTTCTAAGTTGCCAAATGGGATAGATACTGTTATTGGAGAAACAGGGTATAATATATCAGGAGGACAAAAACAATTAATATCTTTTGCAAGAGCATTGATAAAGAATCCAAAATTATTGGTATTGGATGAGGCAACTTCTTCAATAGATACTGAAACTGAAAAAATAATTCAAAATAAAATGAAAGATATTTTAAAGGGAAAGACATCTATTATTGTTGCACATAGATTATCAACGATTAAGCATTGTGATAAAATTGTTTTAATTGAAAATGGAAATATTCTTGAACAAGGAACACATTTAGAATTATTAGATAAAAAAGGAATTTACTATAAAATGTATATTTCTGAAGAACTGAAAATATAGGAGGATGTTATTATGAGTGATAGTTGTAGTTCAGGAGGATGCTCAGGATGCCCTAGTGCATCAAGCTGTGGAGTATCAGAAGAGTTTGAAAGTTTATTAGTTGATCAAAATCAATTTAGTGATATAAAAAAAGTTATTGGTGTTATAAGTGGTAAAGGAGGAGTTGGTAAATCTTTAATAACTTCTATGCTTGCTACAGGAATGATGAAGAGAGGTAAGGAAGTTGGTATTTTAGATGCTGATGTTACTGGCCCATCAATACCTAAATCATTTGGAATAGATAGCAAGGCAAAGATAGATGAAAGAGGAATTATTCCGTGTAGAACTGAAAACGGAATAAAAATAATGAGTATAAATTTATTGCTTGAAAAAGAAACGGATCCGGTTATTTGGAGAGGACCTGTTATAGGTGGAGTTATAAAACAATTTTGGACAGATGTAGTTTGGGAAAATGTGGATTATATGTTTGTAGATATGCCACCGGGAACAGGTGATGTTCCACTAACAGTTTTTCAATCATTACCTGTAGATGGAATTATAATTGTAACATCACCGCAAGATTTGGTTTCTATGATTGTTGAAAAAGCAGTTAAGATGGCAAGAATGATGAATATTCCAATTATCGGAATAGTTGAAAATATGAGTTATTTTAAATGTCCTTGCTGTAATGAAGAAGTAAATATATTTGGTGAAAGTGACTTACCTTACATATCAAGAAAATTTGGACTTACAAATGTTGCAAAAATTCCTCTCGATAAAAAAATACCTGAAATGGTTGATGAAGGTGAAGCAGAAAAACTAGATACTGATTGCTTAACAGATATACTAGATGCGATAGAAAAATTATAGAGAGAACGCGTTCAAAACGAACGTGTTTTTTTATGTGGTAAAATAAGATTTTTTATAGACTTAAAGGGCTTACGATTTCTAAAATTGAAATTAAGTATTTTTTGTTGTATAATTATTGTAAAATATGGATTAAATAAGAGGTTTTTATGGAGCATTTTAAATTAAATTTGGAAAGTGATTTTAAATTTGATGACATTGTTGTAGCTCTAGGAAATTTTGATGGCTTTCATAGAGGACATCAAAAATTGATTTTGGAATTAAATAATGTAAAATTAGATAAAGGTTATAAGAGTGCAGTTTTTCTTTTTGAAAATCATACAAAAGATTTGATTTTTCATCAAAATACAAGTAGGATGATGTCTTTTGAGGATAAATTAAAAAAACTTGAGGATTTTAAAATAGATTATGTTTTTAGTATTGAATTTTCTGAGAGAATTAAAAATCTTTCTCCAACAGAATTTTTAGATTTTTTAACTATCAATCTAAATATAAAACATATTGTGGTTGGAAAAGATTATAGATTTTCGAAAAATCGTGGAGGAAATACTGATTTTATAAAGTCTTATATGAAAGAAAAGTGTCTATCTTGTACCATTATTGATAAATTACGCTATGATAATATTGAGATTAGTAGTACAAAAATAATTGAATACATAAAATCAGGAAAAATTGAATTGGCAAATGATTTGTTAGGAGATAATTATTCAATTAAGGGAAAAGTAACTCAGGGCTTTCAAAGAGGAAGAAATCTTGGTTATCCTACAGCAAATTTGGAGATTTCTTTTAATTATGTTATGGTAAAAGAGGGAGTCTATTTTACCAAAACGATAGTAGATAAAAATGAATATTTTAGTTTTTCAAGTGTTGGATATAATCCAACTTTTGATAACAAAAAATCCACGATAGAATCGCATATATTTGATTTTGATAAGGATATTTACGGAAAAGATATTGAACTTTGCTTTTTAAAAAGACTTAGGGATAATATAAAGTTTAATTCTGTTGAGGAACTGATAGAACAATTAAAAAAAGACGAAATTAGATGTAGAGAATTAATTAAGAATATAAAATAGGAGATAAATATGAAACAAATTTTAGTTACCGGAGGGGCAGGATATATTGGCTCTCATACTTGTATAGAACTTTTAAATGAAGGATATGAAGTTGTAATAATTGATAATTTTTACAACTCCAGCGAAAAAGTTTTAAAGATAATTGAAGAACTTAGTGGTAAAAAATTCAAGTTCTACAAAGGTGATATTAGAGACAAAGAAATACTTAGAAAGATTTTTTCAGAAAATGACATTTATGGGGTAATCCATTTTGCAGGACTTAAGGCTGTTGGAGAATCTGTTGAAAAACCAATAGAATATTATGATAATAATATTAATGGAAGCATAAAACTTATAGAAGTTATGAGAGAGTTTAATGTAAAAAATTTAATTTTCAGCTCCTCAGCTACTGTTTATGGAAAGCCGAAGTCTGTTCCTATAAAAGAAGATTTTTCGCTTTCTGTAACTAATCCTTATGGAAGAACAAAATTATTTTTAGAAGAAATTTTTACAGATTTATATATTTCTGATAATGAATGGAATGTTATTCTTCTTAGATATTTTAATCCAATTGGAGCTCATAAGAGTGGTAGAATAGGGGAAAATCCGAATGGAATTCCAAATAATTTAGTTCCATATATAACTCAAGTAGCAGTTGGTAAATTGGATTATGTTAGAGTCTTTGGAGATGATTATGAAACAAAAGATGGAACAGGTGTAAGGGATTATATTCATGTTTTAGATTTAGCATTAGGTCATATAAAGGCAATTAAAAAGTTTGAAGATAGTAAGGCTGTTAGAATTTATAATCTTGGAACAGGCGAAGGTTATAGTGTTCTTGATATGATTAAAAATTTTGAAGAAGTTACAGGTAAAAAGATAAAATATTTAGTTACTCCAAGAAGAAGTGGAGATATTGCAGAATGTTATGCTGATTCTACTAAGGCAAAAGAAGAGCTTGGCTGGGAAGCTAAATATGGAATAAGAGAAATGTGTGAAGACAGTTGGAGATGGCAAGCAAATAATCCAAATGGATATGAGGATTAAAGAGGTTTAAAAAATGGATACGAAAAGTATTTACTACGAAAATAATATAGTTAAGGCAATATTACATTTTGCAATACCGGGAATTTTGAGTATTCTTATTGCGGAATTATATAATATGGTTGATACATTTTTCGTTGGTAGATATGTCGGAGCTGATTCAATCGGGGCTTTAAGTGTAGTTTTTCCGCTCCAAAGACTTGTTATTGCAATTTCTGTTTGTCTTGGTATAGGAGTTTCAAATTTAATTTCCAGAAGACTTGGAGAAAAAAGAAATAAAGATATAACAAAATATACCACAGCTGTAAATGGACTAACTTTACTTATAATATTTGTAGTTACAATTATATCAATTCTATTTGTTGAGGATATTTGCATGTTTTTAGGAGCTAGAAATAATATTCTGATGTATTCCATCAAATATCTAAGAATTGTTATGTGTGGCAGTATTTTTTTAGCATTTACAACGGTTTTCGGTTATATGAATATAGCTTATGGAAATATGAAAGTCATGTTAATTGCTTCAAGTATTGGAGCTTTAATAAATATAATTGTCGATTATATTTTGATTAAAAACTTTAATATGGCTGTTGAAGGAGCTGCGATTGCCACTATTTCAAGCCAATTTATATCTTTTTTATTTTCACTTGTTTTTGTAAAAAAATTACAGAAAGAAAATAATTTTTCTTTAATTCCAAGACTTGACTCGAAAATTTCATTTAATATTTTAGCAATAGGTTTTTCTTCGTTCATAATAGAATTTTCAGATGCTATTTTAATTAGTGTCCTTAATCATTTACTTTTACCCGTTGGTGGTAATGATGCAATTATTTTGGTAGGAGTAATTACAAAGGTTTCTATGTTTATGTTTGTTGCAATGATAGGGGTAAGCAGTTCAATTCAACCACTCATCTCTTATAATTATGGAGCAAAAAATTTTGTTAAAATCAAGAAAATTTTAAAAACAGGATTTGTTTTTGTGTTTTCACTATCTACTCTTATATGGGTATTTATGAATTATAATGTTAGATTTATTATAGGTCTATTTCTAAAAGACGAAAGACTTTTACAAATGGCGACAGATAGTTTTAAATATGTGATTTTAGTTTTTCCAATTTTAAGTTTTTATTACATTTGTATATACTTTTTTCAATCAGTCGGCAAGGAAAAATACAATTTTTTCTTATCAATTTATAGAGAAACACTTCTATATATTCCGATAGTTATAATTATGGTAGGTAGATTTGGTGTTTTAGGAGCATGGATAAGTTATCCGATAGTTGATTTTATTTCTGCTGTAACAGGATTTATCTTGCTTTTAAAAACTGTTAAAAAGATTAGTACTTTTTAGGAGGTCGTTATGGATTTAGGTAAAATTAGAGAAGATTTAGAAATTTGTATGGATGAACTTATCGAAAAAGCTAAATTTGAAGAGGGAGACATCTTTGTTTTAGGTTGCAGTACAAGTGAAGTAAAAGGAAAACACATAGGAAAAGATACTGATATTGAAGTAGGAGAGCTAATTGTTGAAACTATAAAAGAAAAGTTAGATAAAATTAAAGTGAATTTTGCTGTTCAATGTTGTGAACATTTAAACAGAGCTTTGGTTATAGAAAAGGAAGTTGCAGTAAAAAATAATTTTGAGATAGTAAGTGTAGTACCACAAAAAAATGCGGGTGGTGGAGTTGCCACTTCTGCATATAAATTATTTAAAAATCCTGTGGTTGTTGAAAAAATAGTTGCAAAAGCAGGGCTTGACATTGGGGATACATCTATCGGAATGCATGTTAAATTTGTTCAGATACCGGTAAGATTATCAATAAAAGAAATAGGGAATGCGCATTTAACTGCATTAACTTCAAGACCAAAATTGATTGGAGGAAGTAGGGCGGTATATCAATAGTTACTTGGAGGATATATGTTTGAATTTTTAAAAGATATAAAAGAATTGGAAGACGTAGAGAGTGTTGAAAAGATAAATAAAGGATATTCTAAAGATAAAAAGTTTAAGATAAAATTGAAAAATAAAGATGAGTATTTGCTTTTAAGATTATCCGATATTTCCCTTTATGAACAAAAAAAGGAAGAATATGAAGTTATTTCAAAATTTTCTAAACTAGGCTTTGAAATGTCAAAGCCTATTAGTTTTGGAATATGTAATGATGAAAAGAATGTGTATATACTCTTATCTTGGATTGACGGAGTTGATTTAAGTGATGCATTTCCAAAACTTCCTGTGATTTATGATGAAGATGGAAATATTTACTTGGAAGAAAAGCAGGGAAAATTCTAAAAGCTATTCACATTCTAAAAGTTGAGGACAAAAATTTTGAAGACAAGCTTAAAATAAAATTGTTGGATAAAATAGAAAAATATGAATCATCTGATGTGAGAGTTGAAAATGATGATAATTTTATTGAATATGTTAAAAGGAATGTAGATAAAGTTTGTGGAAATTATTCTTATTTACATGGAGACTTTCATCCTTCAAATTTAATTCTAATGAAAAATAATGAGATAGGAGTTATAGATTTTAATCGTTGGCAAATATCTAATTCTTATGAGGAATTTTATAAATTGGAAAGTTTCGGGATAGAGTTTAGTATTCCATACTGTTTCGGACAGATTGACTCATATTTTGAAGATGATGTTCCGAATGAATTTTGGGAAATTCAAGCAATTTATGTTGCTTGTTATACCTTGTATTCAATTAAATGGGCTGAAAAATTTGGAGAAAAAGAAATTCTTGGAATGAAAAGAAGATTTTATAAGACTTTTGAAAATTATGAAAATTTTAAAACAATTATACCTAAATGGTATGCTGATTATCACAACAACAAAGGCTATTCGCTTTAAAACGAATAGCCTTTTTCTCTATTTAGAATAGTTTGGAGCTTCTTTAATTATTTGAACATCATGTGGGTGAGATTCAATAAGTCCAGCACCTGTCATTTTAACAAATTGTGCAGTATCTCTTAAAGTTTGTAAGTCTTTAGCGCCTGTATATCCCATGCCTGCTCTAATTCCACCTACGATTTGATAGATTGCATCTGCTAAAGTTCCTTTATAAGGAATTCTTCCTTCAATACCTTCCGGAACAAGTTTTTTACCTTCTTCTTGGAAGTATCTATCTTTTGATCCTTTTTCCATTGCGGCAAGAGAACCCATACCTCTATAAGTTTTAAATCTTCTTCCTTGGTAAATTTCAAATTCTCCCGGAGATTCATCAGTTCCTGCAAGCATTGAACCTAACATTACAACATTTCCACCTGCAGCAAGAGCTTTAACAACATCTCCTGAATATTTTAATCCACCGTCTGCAATAATTGTTTTTCCTATTTCTCTTGCAACAGTAGCACAATCATAAACTGCAGTAATTTGTGGAACCCCTACACCTGCAACAACTCTTGTTGTACAGATTGATCCAGGGCCTACACCAACTTTAACTACATCAGCACCTGCTTCGAAAAGTGTTCTAGTTGCTTCTGCTGTTACAACATTTCCTGCAATAATATCAAGATCTGGATATTTTTCTCTAATTTCTTTAACTTTTTTAACAACTCCCATAGAATGACCGTGAGCAGTATCTATAACTAAAGCATCCACTCCTGCATTTACAAGAGCTTCAACTCTTTCAAAAGTGTCTGCACCGGTTCCAACTGAAGCTGCAACAAGAAGTCTTCCTTGAGCATCTTTTGCGGAATTTGGATATTTAACAACTTTTTCTATATCTTTAATAGTTATTAAACCAGTTAAAATACCTTTTTCATTTACAAGAGGTAATTTTTCTATTTTATGATTTCTTAAAATTTTTGTAGCATCATCTAAGGTAGTATTAGAAGGAGCTGTTACTAAATTTTCTTTTGTCATTACAGAATCAATTTTAACTGAATAATCTTCTAAAAATCTTAAATCTCTATTAGTCAAAATTCCAACTAATTTTTTTTCTTCCATTGAATTTACAATAGGAACACCGGAAATTCTATATTTTCTCATCAAATCTTCAGCTTCTTGAACTTTATGTTCCGGAGTTAAGAAAAATGGATCATTAATAACTCCGCTTTCTGAACGTTTAACTTTTCTAACTTCTTCAGCTTGAAGTTCTATGGGCATATTTTTATGTATTACGCCAAGTCCGCCTTCTCTTGCCATTGCAATGGCCATCTTATGTTCTGTTACAGTATCCATCGCAGCAGAAATAATAGGGATATTTAGTTTGATTTTCTTTGTAAGTTGTGATGATAAATTTACATCCTTTGGTAAAACTTCACTCTTTGCTGGAATTAAAAGTACATCATCAAATGTTAAGCCTTCTTTTTGGAATTTTGTTTCCCACATAATATTTTCTCCTCCTAAATTAAATTATTTGTTTTAAACATATTTTTAAGATTTTTAATCACAATTAAAATTTATCAAAAAATATATTAACATATATTATACAACAATTTATTCATTTTGAAAAATTAAAAACAATATTTTTTTGATTTTTGTAAAATATTGTTTGACTTTGTTTTATTTGTATTCTATAATTAAACCATACAAAACAAAAGGAGTCTAAAGATGACAACAAAACAAGAAAAATTAAAACGTTTATGTGATAAAAACGGAATTATCGGCGCTTTAGCTATTGATCAACGAGGAGCTTTGCGTCGCATGCTTGGTGAAGATACTCCAGTTGAGCAATTGGAAACCTTTAAAGTGCTAGTTTCGAAATACTTAACAAAATACGCTTCTTCTATCCTTCTTGATCCAGAGTTAGGTTGGAAAGCGGCGGAAGCTCGTGATAAAAACGCTGGATTATTAGTTGCCTATGAAAAAACAGGTTATGACAAAACTGTTCCCGGTCGCTATCCTGACCTCGTTGAAAATGT
>ERZ772764.2111-NODE-2111-length-11847-cov-2.613128_pt1 | contig 11847 bp, 11 predicted proteins | sample MGYA00512163_ERZ772764 | MGnify/ENA primary metagenome ERZ772764 (study PRJEB29015, sample SAMEA2737903) | human oral metagenome | biome: human oral; feature: human-associated habitat; material: dental | place: China | collected 2094 ...
ATCCAACTGTTTCCTTAGAAAAGAAGCGGCTTGCTTACAAATGTCTTGCCAATTTTCTTGCCCCGTATACCAAAATTCTCCCGTAAACATTCGAACACCCATTTCCTTTAGGACAACAATATCTTTTACATAGTCTGTATGTCCTGTCCCAAATGGTATTTCCCGATATTTACCCGGAACCGTTTCCTTTAAATGAGCCGCTAGAATATGTCCATTCCCTTTAGACAAATCCTCTACCACTGAAGTTCCATATATCTTTTCAGCATTCGTCAGATTCCCTATATCTGGATAAATTTGCAAGTAAGGACTATGAACATATTTCACATACTCCATAGCCTTCTCCACTGTATCCATAAAAGGAGTCTCCATGGTTTCAAAGCCTAATAAAATCCCAGCTTTCGCAGCCATGATGGTTGCTTTAATTAAATTGCTCTTAAATCGTTCCTTCGTATCCTCATTTCCTTCTTTATAGTAGACATCATAGCCAGCCAACTGAATGATATGTACACCAATATCTTGAGCTAAATCAATTGCCTTCTCCATGATTTCTAAACTACGTTTTTCTATCCATGGATCCAGATCACCTAACGGGTACTTACGATGCCCACTTAAACACATCGTATGAATTGGGACACCCGTTTGGAGAATAGCCGCTTTTAATTCATTTCTTTCTTTTTGACTCCAATCTAACCGAGCTAATTTTTCATCCGTTTCATCAATGGATATTTCTAACCAATCAAATCCCGATTCTTTGCAAATACGTAGTTTTTCCTGCCATGACAACTCTTTTGGCATGGATTTTTCTTACATTCCTAAACGATACTCTCTATTGCCCATAATACGCATTCTTTCCATGTTTTCGCAAATAATGTTTATCTAACAATTCTTTCTGCATACTTCCGGCTTGTGGATTAAGAGATAACGCATGATAATTCATAAAGCAAACTTCTTCCAAAACCACGGCATTATGCACGGCATTGAATGGATCTTTTCCCCATGTAAATGGTCCATGACTATGTACCAGCACAGCCGGTATATCATCCGGTTCCTTGTTTTGAAATGTTTCTACAATGACATTACCCGTTTCCAATTCATATTGACCGGCAATTTCTTCACTCGTCATCTTGCGGGTGCATGGAATCTCTCCATAGAAATAATCTCCGTGTGTTGTTCCCATAGGCTGTACACCAATGCCTGCTTGGGCAAAAGAAACAGCCCATTTACTATGCGTATGAACAATTCCTCCAATATGTGGAAAACTGCGATATAGAACAAGATGTGTGTCAGTATCTGAGGAAGGCTTATACTCGCCCTCTACTTTTTCTCCTGTTTTCACATCGACAACCACCATATCTTCCGGTTTTAATTGATCATACTCCACCCCAGATGGTTTAATGACCATCAATCCTTTTTCTCTATCAATACCAGACACATTACCCCATGTAAAGACAACCAATCCATTCTTTGGTAGTAACATATTCGCTTCATAAACCTTCTTTTTTAATTCTTCCAACATATTAATCTCCTACTGTATACAAGGCAATTTCATTCGTTTCACGATTGGCTGCAATCATTTTATCCACACTACCATCTTTAAAACACAATACATTGGTTGGCCCTGCACCCTCATCTAGTTGGATACTCTTGTATGTCTTCTCCTTCTTATCATAGTACAAGGCATTCAATTCCAATTCATTTCTTCGATACCCATATATTCCATACATGACAGATTTATAATACAACGGATAGATGGCATGTAAAAACGGCATTTTACGAGAATCTTCCCATACTTTTTGATACAAACCATCCACCAGTTTATATACCGATAAAGTATCCCCGTGGAATGGTGCAAAAGTCATCAATTCTTTTTTGCCATCACCATCCAGATCTACATACAACATATCAGAAGCAGGATCCTTCGTAAGCTGTTCATAAGTCCATTCTTCTTTTGGACAAGCAGGTGGAATAATCTTGAAGATACCATTATCCGTACCAACCAAAACTATTTCATACCCATTTTCTTCTCCTTTAAAGAAACCGTGGTTTTTTGTTAGACCACTAATTAATGGCATTAATTCTAATTCATGCTCTTCATCGTATCCGGATAGATCTTCCGGCATTTGAGCAACCCAAACTCGTCCGGGGCAAGTCCAATCATCTTTAAATGCATGTGCACTTTTTAATGTACAAGCCACTAGATAAGTATACCCATTACGCCTGATCGTTCCAAAACGATGAACAAATGGTAATGTGGTTAAAATATGCTCATCCCACTTTCCATCCCGTCTTGTATAATAAGCGATTTTTGAATCCGCTCCATTATTTGGTGAATAGAACTTCCATGTTGCCAATAAAGTTGGATATAGTTGATTTGGATACTGTTCTAATGACATGACACCGCCTGGACCATCCCATAACTTTTCAATATAGTTCCCTTCGTAATCGTACAAATAAGCAGGATCTTCTTTTTCAGCCGCACAAGCCAAATAGTGTTTTCCATCCCATTCCACTTTCGCCAAAGCATAGCACTTATTCAACTCACCAATTACTTTCTTACTTACTTTCATGATGAAAACCTTTCTAAAAAGCTACTGCATGGCAGTAGCTTTCTTATTTATCCCGCAAAGCCCGCTTCTTTTAAAAGCGCTTGTGCTTCTTTATCGGATAACACATTCTTCATGCCACAAATCTTGACGCCCTTCTTTTCTGCATCCACAAACATATTTTTAAAGTTCAATGGACAAAATACGACATCATATTGTGCAGCAGCACTCTTCCCTTCTGAAAGAGAACAGTGGTGAATATTGGATACTTCAATTCCCAGATCCTTACATGCCTTTTCCACACGCATCTTCATCATCAACGATGTGCCGGCTCCATTGGCACAAGCCACTAATACTTTAATCATGTTCTACTCACTCCTTTTTAACTTTTTCTTTATAAGCTTCATAATCTTCAACACATAAGAAATAAGTATCCGGATGTTTGCGATATTGTAATTGAGGGATCAAAATTAAGATCACGATAATCAATCCCAATCCAACAAAGCTTAAATATTTCATAATCACCGTGAAAGTTGGCCATAGAACTGCCCAGTCCCACATACCTAAATATCCACCATGAGCCGCTAAACCTACCCATCCTGCAATCAAGGCACTACCAAACACTTGGCATAAGCCGGAAATAAATGGGAATAACATAGCTGCTTTAACGCCACCTTTATTATTGGCATATACTGCAATAGTCGCATTATCAAAGAATACCGGTACAAATCCTGCGATAACAATGGTTGGAGATTTCAACAACAATAATGTCATAATAGCAATAAATTGACCTAAAGCACCAAATAAGAAACCAATCGTTACAGCATTTGGACTACCAAATCCATAAGTCGCCGCACAATCGATACCAGGAACAGCTCCAGGTAAGAAAGTATTGGAAATACCTTGGAAAGAATTGGTCAATTCTGTTACGAAAGTACGAACACCAAGCTGTAAAATAGCCAAATAAACCGCAAATTTCAAGGAAGTATCAATGACATACATAAAGAAACTTGCACTTTCTTTTAAGACTTTTGCATGAACAAAGTAATCTTTACCTAAAACAGCCATAATAGCTCCAAAGAAAATGGTCATCAAAATAGCGGTTGAAACCATGTTTTCATTGAAAATAGACATAAAACCAGGTAATTGAATATCTTCAATGCGCTTTGAATTCTTCTTATTGCCAAATAATTTCTTAGAAAGATAGGTAAATAAAGCAACCCCAAACATTTGTTGGTGAGCAATACAGAAACCACCACCATCTGTTAAATCCTGTGAAATTTCAACCGTCAAGTTAGAACCAACAGCCCAATATAAGCCAAGAATCAAAGACATCACAATCAATATTGGTGTTTCCCCAAGTTGTGGGAAGCAGAATAAGATTAACCAGAATGCCGTTGCGGCTTGTTGCATCTGCACATGTCCCGTTGTAAATACAGCACGCAATTTCGTATACTTATTAAACTTAACCAATACTAAATTAAAGATAAAGGCAATCAATAACAGAAACATAACTTGTGAAAAGCTTCGCCCAATCCCTGCCATGGCTGACTGTACCGCATTTTGTCCAAAGTATGGATCAATCACCATTGCATGCAAATTGAAACGATCTTTCAAACCGACCAAAATAGGTCTGAAATTACTAACCAATCCGCCTGAACCAACGCTTAAGATTAAGAATCCGACGGTCGCTTTAATAAAACCAGCAAGTGAATCATACCATTTCTTCTTTTGAAGAATGTAACCAATCAAAACAATTAAACCAATAAAGTATGCCGGCTTGGTTAAAATATTATTGGCAAACCAAACCCAAATATTATACAAAAAATTCATATTATCCCCTAATTATATTTTTCGATGACCTTTCTTAAATCATCATCATTTTGTACTTCTAATAAATCCCGAACGATTTCTTCGTTCATCAAAAGTTCTGACAACTGCATCATATTTTCTAAATGTTGATCACTATTGACAGCCGCAAGCGTAAAGAATAATCTTGCGTCTTTTTCTCGATCATGCTCATCAAAAACTACCGGTGTTTCTACTTTCATAAAACCAATTCCTGTTTTATAAACACCTTCTGCACCAAGCGTGGAGTGTGGCATAGCCACGTCTTTGACTAATACAATATATGGTCCATATTCCGTAACGCATTGAATGATAGCCTCAACGTAACGTTCATCTATAAATCCTTCTTGGATTAAAGTTTCTCCACATCCTTGAATCGCCTCTTGCCACGTCGAAAATGATGTATGATAGCTTGTCAAATGGTTGTCTAAAATATCTTGTAACAGCATGATCATTCCCTCGTCTACAAAATACTTGGGAACGGAACGTTGCGTTTCTTCGTGAAGCAATCTTCAAAGCCACGACGATAATGAAATTTCAATAAATCTTTATCTAATGGCCATGTATACTTTCCTCCTACATCCCATATAAATGGGTGGAATTGGTATTTCAACACATCTTTCTTGAAATTGTATACCAACATAATTTCTTCCGGATCCGCTTTCATATTCGTCCAAACATCGTGATGCAATGGAATGATCACTTTTGCTTTAGTGGCTTCACCCATTCTACACATATCCACTGAAGTCATCTTATCCTGACATCCAACCGGATTTTCTCCATAGGCTCCAAAAGCAATATCAATATTATATTTCTTTCCAATATCCGCATAACAAATACTGTAGTGTGAATCACCTGTGTGATAAACCGTACCAGCTGGCATTTCAATAATATAGTTTACCGCTTTTTGATCCATATTGGTTGGGCAAATACCTTCAATATCTTCACCAACCTCCGTCGTCACAAGGCAAGTACGATCATACGATTCTAACACATGTATTTTTGTGTCTTTAATAGTAATGACATCACCTGGCTTAACCACTCGACAGCGATCTTTCGGCACACCCCAACCCAACCATTTCTTCACACATTCTTCCGGTCCGATAAATGGCACATCAGGACTACAATTCTTCAAAACAGCCGCCGCAAAGAATGGATCAATATGGTCATTATGATAGTGTGTTGCTAATACAGCATCACATTTTGTGACACCAAATGGATCATATACAATTGGTGCCGCCCGCAAATTCGGTTGCAGATTTTCAACGCCCATCATATTCCGCATTTGATGGTATGGAGCCATGGACGAAACCTTTTGTGTTCTCTTTCCGTTTCCAAACCATAGATCAATCGCAATATTGGTGTCATTTTCTGTCTTAAACCATACTCCAACACAGCCTAACCACCACATAGAAAAAGTTCCCGGTGCAACAACTGTGTTGTCAATCTCTTCATTTAGCCATGTTCCCCACTCAGGAAACGCTCCCAAAATCCAAGATTCCCTTGTAATTTCATCTACTTTTGGCATTTTTACCTCCTCCTCTTATATGCTTTAATCATAACAATTGCCATATCAATTATCAAAAAATTATATGTTTATTTGACTGTTTATATGATTATTTATAAATATCTAAGCGTTTTCTTTTTGTTTAATGAAAATTTATATCCTTTTACATTTTATTTATACGAACGTTTATTCATTAAATGTCGCCTTAATGATTTATGTAGATATACCTAAATTTAAAATCCAATCCAATTATCTTCATTACAAATCATAAATAATTCAAACTGTATTGAAACATCATGACATCACTTAAATAACAATAAAAAAAGACAGTGAATGCACTAGCTTAATTAAAAACGGGTACTTAATTCCAGAAAAATTATGATATTAAATTCAAATCATAGATATTCTTCGTTATACAATATTAAATATAAAAATGATAGATATTGATATTTCAAACGAAAAAGTATATAAGGAAGATGAAAGATAAGCGTGAAAGGAGAGAGCATCTTATGAAAGCTAAAAATATCTATGCTTTGTGTGTAGCGAGATATAAAACAGGAATTTAGTCTTTAATACATTTATTAGAAAGGAGATTAAAAATGACAGATATTTTTTCAATAGGTGCATTAACATTATATATAGATATCATTATTCGTATATTACTCATTATCATATTGCTATTAGGCATTATTTATCTTGCAAAGCTAATTTTTAAAAAATAGGAGAAAAATATATTCTTAAACACAAGAAAATTGTTAGCAGTAATATTTAGCAGTAATATTTAGCAGTAATATTAAGTATAACTATCTCATTAACCATAACCATTACTTCCACAGGATTTGTAAAAGTCTATGCTGATGGTTTTTCTAAGCATCCTGATACTGATTTGATTGAAACAATTCGTTTGACGGGTGTTTCAAAAGCTACGGCATATAAACTTGCTGAAAAAGTTAAAAATGGTGGTATTTTAGATTCAATGAATCCAAAATATAACAATATGGCTCCAACAGTTGAAATCATAAAAGAAAATCATTATGAAGCCACTTATGTATATCCTGATGGTTCCATAAATAAAGTTCGTATCACTCCAAAAACAGTCAATGGAACTATTAGTGGTGGGAATTTTGAAAGTGGAAGCTATTGGTTTTCATGGAAGAGCGCACATGTTTCTGCTACATGGGGAATTGTTACAGCAAGATTTTATGCGAACATGCAAGGTGGTAGTGGTGGCATAATAACAAATGTATGGCATCCTAGTATAACAATCCTTGGTGGTACATTTGCTAATAAAAAATTATGGATTCAAAATTCTAAAGCTTCAAAAAATAATCCAGCCGAAGCAGATTTGTATTTTGAAGCAACAGCTGTCAATAATTTTGGATCATCAACCTTTTATTTAAGACTATATGTTGGCATGAGGGACATGCCATATGCAAGATTATCTGTTTATTAAATATTAAGAATAATTGAAAAAATACGGACAGTGAAAACTGTCCTTTTTATTTGTACACAAATGTAAAAAACATTTTAGATGAAACCACTTCACAAAGAATAGGGCAAATTTATCTAATAAATCATACGAAAATTACTGTGTAGATTATCTTAGCTAATTTTCTATAATCATAAAAGAATACTACCAAAAAGCAAGACAATAAATACAAAAACAAATATATGATTATTTATAAATATCTAAGCGTTTTCTTTTTGTTTAATGAAAATTTATATCCTTTTACATTTTATTTATACGAACGTTTATTCATTAAATGATATACTATTACTAAAATGAGGAATAAAAATATGAAAGTTGATTATAAAATCGTACAACAAAGACGGAATGATATCATGATGTTGATACAAAAGCTAGGTCATATTACCGTCAAACAATTAATGAACGACTTTAATGTTTCAGAAATCACTATTCGACGTGATTTACAATATTGGGAAGATAAAGGAGCTATCATACGTTATCATGGCGGGGCTAAAATCATTCAGCACATGGTTCATCACGATAATAGCAACTTTACCAACAGTCGTTATAAACATGCCATCGCTAAACTTGCAGCAAGCTATGTCGAAGAAAATGATACGATTTTTATTAACACCAGTTCAACCGCCTTGCTGATGCCACAATACATTATGAATAAACGTTGTACGATTATTACCAACAATGCCAAGATGGTATTAGTCAAACATAGTCCGCTCATTAATATTGTTCTAACCGGTGGCGAATTACGTTATCCTAAAGAGGCTATGGTTGGTGATTTTGCTTTGAATAATCTATCCAAAGTGCGTGCTAACAAATGTTTCTTAGGATGTAGTGGTATTAGTAGTGAAAGTGGCGTGACGACCGCTATTTTCTCTGAAACATCCATTAATGAAACCATGATTCAAAATACATTAGGAAGTGTATTTATTTTGTGTGATTATACAAAAGTCGGTCAAACACACAACTATATCTCAGCCAATATCCATCAAATTCACCATCTCATAACAGATATCAACGCCTCGGAAGAAGAGTTGACTCGTATTCAAGAACTACACCCCAACAGCCTCATCCATAAAGTAGAACCGCTCAGTTCCATTGCTATATATCAAGAAGAATCATTTCACTAGAAAAGGCATGTATATTCTCTATACATACCTTCTTTTATTCCTCAAAGTCAAACAATCTGATCACTCTCTACCATTTTATAAAACAGCCCATCAATGATTTCATCTTTAAACTATTTTCATAATCTGAATTAATAATGCCCAAGCAAGCCCATAATAGGTAATAACAGCCACCAAATCATTGATTGTGGTAATCAAAGGACCGGAAGCCACAGCCGGATCTATTTTCAATTTGTTAAAAAACATTGGAACCAATGTTCCTACCAAGCTCGAAATGATGATAGCAACCAGAAGAGATATCCCCACACATCCGGATATCAAAAAAGCCGTTCCGAATGAATACCCTTTAAACAAAGCAATATAGCCACCCAAACAAATCAGTGCCAGTATTCCAAGCAATGCACCATTACAAAATCCTACCCTCATCTCTTTGAATATTAAAAGAAGTTTATCTTTACTATTAAGATTTTCATCCATTAATACTCGTATAGTGACCGCAAGAGATTGCGTACCAACATTTCCGGCCATATCCAAAATCAGTGATTGAAAACAGATGACAATCGGCAAAACAGCCACAACACCCTCAAACGTTCCGACAACTGTAGAAACCCCCATACCAAGAAATAATAAAATAATTAACCATGGAAGTCTTTTTTTCACACTCTCTTTAGTGGTTTCATTTAAATCTTCTTCCGCTGATAAACCGGCCAATTTGGCATAATCTTCTCCCAATTCATCATCAACCGCTTCAATGACATCTTGCGCTGTAATAATGCCAATAATCTTTTTATCTTTATCCAAAACAGGCAATGAATCTTCCGCATAATCTTTGATTTTTTCAATGCTGTCTGAAATTTTTTGATGGTCTAGTAAATACGGATAAGCATAACTGATTAAAGTACTCAATTCCACCGTTTCTCTAGCGATGATCAAATCTTTTAAATCAATTGCTCCACAAAAACAACCTTGATCATCCACTGCATAGATCGTAATGATATTATCATTTTCTCCAGCTTGTCTCACCAATTCGTGCATAGCTTGACGAATGGTCAGATTTTGTTTGATACAAATATAATTAGTGGTCATTAAGCTACCAATTTCATCATCATCGTATAAGTTGATCAATCGGATATCCGTTTTAGTTTCATGATTAATTCTTGGACGAAGTTTATCTTTGATACTTTCGTCTAACTCTTCCCAAAGATCGACCGCATCATCCGCATCCATTTCATTGATCATATTAGCCAATTGATCCATTCCGATTTCTTCGATATATTGATCAATATCATCCACATAAGGAATGATTTCAGCCATCCATTTAATACCAAGAGCACTATATAAAAGTTTCCTTTCCCCTTGGCTTAATAGTTCAAAACTTTGAGCAATATCATTGTCATGATAATCCGTCAATTTTTCTCTGATTTCATCTGAAGACTGAGCTGTTTGAATGATTTCAACGATTTTCTCTGTAAAAATTGGTTCTTTTAATACTTCTTTCTTCATCTTAAGCCTCCTCTACCTAAAAAGCACATAAAAATCCATCGTATCCTTCCCTCATATATCGATATATATGAGCAATCAAATTATGCCTAACGATGGATTAAGACTTCTCAAATAGAACAAAAACGATATATTTATAAACACTTAAAACAATTCTTAAGTCTACCTCCATCCATATATACTTCGCTGCTCACAACCGTCCATACATCTTCTCCTTAACTAACTTTTTCTACGATACACTCTAAAAATACGTAAACCTATTTAACACTATATCACAAAGACTCTTTTCTCCACAGATAAAAAGCTTATCTATTACATCAAAAACACGATTCACCATTTTCTTCCTGATCATTCAATTCAATGAAAAAGATGACTCCTATTTCATTTTTAGCTACTTTATAATTGATTTTATAATTCAATAATAAATTTTTGACGATATACAGCCCCAGTCCATTGCTATTCTCCTTATTCAAATCAAAGTTGATATCAAATATCCTATCTAGATCTAAATCTAGAGTCTTCTCATATGAATTTTCAATATACAACCATTTTCCATCCGTTCCAATATTAATGACACCATATTCCTCTGTGTACTTAATTGCATTACCTATCAAATTTGATAAAATAATTTTCAATGCTGTTTTGCCTATATAAAGTGTTTCATCGGATAAACAATTAGTAACGTCAATATTTTTTTGATTAGCTAATACTTCATATTTTTCCAACACCTCTTTCAAAATATCATTGATCTTCACGACTTCTTCATCATTTTTTAAATGTTCTAATGAAGAAACCGATAAAATTTGGGAGATATTTTTTGTCAATCCATCCACAATATCAATACAACTATTGATATAAGTATCTCTATTTTTATACTTACCAATATTGTATTTCATATTTTCTAATATAATCTTAAGACTGGCTAAAGGTGTTTTAAGTTCATGAGAGGCTCCTCTAAAAAAATCATATTTCAGTTTTTCTAATCTTACGATTTCCTTATTTTTAATTTCTAAATCATCAATAGATTCTAATAAAGTTGAATACAAATTGTTGATTTGTGCCTTTAGCTGCCCGACTTCATTGGTGGAATTAACCTGTAGAATAGCCCCTCTATCAATTGTCATCATTTTATCCGTAACTGATTTTATTTCTTGTATATTATTTTTAATAGCCTTGGCATACATCAGAGAAATAATGATTGAAAACAAAAAAGAAATAAATAAGGAATAAGGTAAAAATTTAAAACTGAGATCCTTCGCATCTTTTTGCATATCGGCTGTAGAAAGAAAACGTATCGTTATCTTTTTCCCTGTATTTAATACAATTTCTCTTTCTTCAATGACTAAAGAATTATGATCGCTTTTTAGATTAATATTACTGCTTTTTTCAATCTGTATCTCATTTTTCCTGTTTTTTCCTTTTATAAAGGCCTTTATTTCACTATTTTTAGAATAAAAATCCAATGCTTGTTCTAAATATTGAATATCTTTCCCTCTCATTTTACTGGAAATTTCATCCGCTTTTGAATTAATTTCTTGTTTCCTAACTTCTAAATAAGTATGTGGAAAAACTAAAAACACCAATAAATGAACCAAAATAATCAATAAAGCCAGAATAGAAAATGTTTGTATAAACATCTTCGGAAATATTTTTAAATTTTTCATTTTCTCTCCAATTTATAACCGACATTTCTAATGGTAACAATACAATCTAATTCCAATTTTTTCCTTAATTCTTTAATATACACATCAATGACACGATCATACGGAATTTCTTCCGTATCTTTCCATACATTATCAATAATTTGTGTTCTTGTTAAAGCGTGCCCTTCATTATCCA